>Ga0302324_100005251_pt1 | contig 28291 bp, 21 predicted proteins | sample Palsa_T0_1_FD_201949 | JGI IMG/M metagenome (GOLD analysis project Ga0302324, IMG submission 201949) | Peat permafrost microbial communities from Stordalen Mire near Abisko, Sweden - Palsa_T0_1 | ecosystem: Environmental > Terrestrial > Soil > Palsa > Peat permafrost | place: Sweden: Abisko...
TCTACGAGCGCGTCTTCGGCGACCTCGGCGTCGCGATCCCCGGACTCCCGCCGCCGCCCGCCCCCGCCGCGGCCGCAGCGGTCGCCGCCGCGGCGCCCGCCCCCGGCGCGGCCGGCGCCCCCACGGCGCCCGACGAGGAACTGCTGCAGGCCGTCCAGTCGGCGACGTCGCTGCTGAAGGCGCACAGGACGCACGGTCATCTCGCGGCGCACCTGGACCCCCTCGGCTCCCCGCCAGAAGGGGACCCGGCACTCGACCCCGAGCCGCTCGGCCTCACTCCCGAGCTGATGGCGAAGATCCCCGCGCACATCCTGCGCATGTACGTGCCCGGCGCGACACTGGCCGACGCCTTGCCGCATCTGCGTGAGACCTATTGCGGCCCGATCGCGTACGAGATCGAGCACATCGCCTCGCACGAGCAGCGGCTGTGGCTGCGCGAGAAGATCGAGTCGGGAGAGTTCCGTCAGCCACTCACCGTCGACGAGCGCAAGGCGCTGCTCCGGCGCCTGACCCAGGTCGACGCGCTCGAGCGCTTCATGCACAAGGCGTACCTCGGTCAGAAGCAGTTCTCGATCGAGGGGCTCGACATGACGGTTCCGATGCTCGACGAGACGATCCAGCTGTCGGCGAGCCGCGGCGCGCGCGAGGTGGTGATCGGGATGGCTCACCGTGGCCGCCTGAATGTCCTGGCACACAACCTCGGTCGCCGGTACGACACGATCTTCGCCGAATTCGAGGGCTCTTCGACGCTCGAGCCGATCACGACGATCCCGCAGGGCGGGACCGGCGACGTCAAGTACCACCATGGCGCCCGGGGCTCCTACCAGCTCTCGAACGGCGAGCCCGTGATCGTCCGGCTCGAGTCGAACCCGAGCCACCTCGAGTTCGTCGCGCCGGTCGCGGCCGGCGCCACCCGCGCGGCACAGACGTCCCGGCAGGGCCCGCATGCGCACCTCGACACCAACGCGGCGGTCAACGTGATCCTCCACGGCGACGCCGCCTTCCCCGGCCAGGGGATCGTCGCCGAGACGTTCAACCTGCAGGCGCTGGACGGCTACACGGTCGGCGGGACGATCCACCTGATCCAGAACAACCAGGTCGGCTTCACGACCGACCCCGACGACGCCCGCTCGACGCGCTGGGCATCCGACCTCGCCAAGGGCTATGACGTTCCGATCATCCACGTCAACGCCGACGATGTCGCGGCGTGCGTCGCGGCCATCCGCCTAGCCTTCGAGTTCCGCCAGCGGTTCGGCCACGACGTGCTGATCGACCTGATCGGTTACCGGCGCTTCGGCCACAACGAGGCCGACGAGCCCGCCTACACCCAGCCGGAGATGTACCAGCGGATCAAGAACCACCCGCCGGTGCGCGAGCTCTACGCCCGGCAACTGGTCGACCAGGGCGTCGTCACCGAAGCCGAGGCCACGGCGATGACCGACGAGGTCTGGGCGATCCTGACCGACGAGCACCACGGGCTGAAGGCGCGGATCGCGAACGCCAAGAACCTCGAGCACCAGACGGGCGAGTACCAGCTCGATCGCAGCGCGTCCCCCGAGGTCCAGACGGCCGTCTCAGACAGTCGCCTGAGGGTGCTGAACGAGGAGCTGCTCACGGTTCCCGACGGCTTCACCGTCCATCCCAAGCTCGTCAAGCAGCTCGAGCAGCGCCGCGAGGCGTTCGCCGGAGCGGACAGCGCCATCACCTGGGCTCACGCCGAGTCGCTGGCGTTCGCCTCGCTCCTGACCGAGGGGTACCCGATCCGCCTCACCGGCCAGGACGCCGAGCGCGGCACGTTCAGCCAGCGCCACCTCGTTCTTCATGATGCCAGGACCGGTCAGGAGCACTCACCGATCCAGCACCTACCAGGCGCGCTGGCGCCGATGGAGCTGCACAACTCGCCGCTGTCCGAGCAGGGCTGCCTCGGGTTCGAGTACGGCTACGCGCAGGAAGGGCCAGAGACGCTGGTGCTCTGGGAGGCTCAGTTCGGCGACTTCGTCAACAGCGCCCAGGTGATCATCGACCAGTTCATCATCTCGGGACTGGCCAAATGGGGACAGACCTCGCGCCTGACGCTGCTGCTCCCGCACGGGTACGAGGGCTCGGGGCCCGAGCACTCCTCGGCGCGGCTCGAGCGCTGGCTTCAGCTCGCCGCCGAGGGCAACATCCGCGTCGCCAACTGCACCTCACCGGCCCAGTACTTCCACCTGCTCCGCCGGCAGGCGCGGGTGGCCAAGCAGCGGCCGTTGTTCGTGATGACGCCGAAGAGCCTGCTGCGGCTGCCGCAGGCGGCGAGCAGCGTCGACGAGCTCTCCACGGGACAATTCCGGCCTGTGCTCCCCGAACCCGGGGTCGACCCCGACCGGGTCACCCGCGTGGTGCTGTGCTCGGGCAAGATCTACTACGACCTGATCGGCCATGCGGCGCGGCGGGAGAACCCGGGCGTGGCGATCGGACGGGTCGAGCTGCTCTATCCGTTCCCGCAGGGAGAGGTCCTTGGCCTTCTGGCCCGCTATCCGAAGCTCGAGGAGATCGTCTGGGCCCAGGAGGAGCCGCGCAACATGGGTGCCCGCGCCTACATGGCGCCGCGCATCCTCCAGATCCTGCCCGACGAGATTCACTTCGGCTATATCGGACGACCCGAGCGCGCCGCCTCAGGAGAGGGCTATCCGATCGCCCACGCCAGAGAGCAGGGGCGGATCGTCTCGACCGCGCTCGACCTAGCACAGCCTGTGTCGCAGTATCCGCGCAAGGCGCCAGGGGAGCGGTAGGCCGGCACCTCGCCCAGACGTGTGATCGCGGCGGGGGTGGCGGACATAGGTTGGTTGTGGACGATCTCGATCGGCGCGTTCGGCTCGAAGGGCTGTTCTCGGAGCATTCCGCGGCCGTGCGGGCATACGCGCGGCGCAGGGTAGCTGCGGAGGCGGCCGACGACGTCGTCAGCGACGTGTTCGTGGTCGCGTGGCGACGTCTGGAGAAGGTCCCGGCCGACGCATTGCCGTGGCTGCTGGCGTGTGCCCAGCGGATCATCGCCAATCAGCGACGGTCCACGCGCCGGCAGGCGGCCCTGTTTGACCGGCTGAGCCACGAGCGCATCGGTCCGCCTCACGCTCACGCGGACGGAGCGCCCGCGCTCGGGGAGGCACTTGCGGCGTTGAGCGCCGGTGATCGCGAGGTGCTGATGCTGGTCGCGTGGGAGGGACTCGAGCCTGCGCGCGCGGCGGCAGTGCTCGGCTGCTCGCGGCGGGCGTTCGCGATGCGGCTGCATCGCGCTCGCCGTCGCCTCGCGGCGGCAATGGCGCGTGCCGATCCGAGTAGGTCTGACCCGATGGAGGCCCTGCGATGAACGATCTGCTCGAGCGGCTCGCTGCCGTCAATCCCGTTCCCGAGTGCGAGAAGCCGTCGATCGAGGAGGTCTGGCGAAAGGTCGCGGAGCTCGACGCACGGCCCCGCGTAGCGCGGACGCGGCGCCGGATTGGGCTGTCGAGCAGGCCTGTCCGCGCGCTTCCGGTGCTGGCCGCGCTGGCGATCCCGATGATCGTGGTGCTCGTGGTAGCGATTCCGCTGCTCGATGCTCGCCACACCCTGATTGGCCCAACCGCACCTGGTGTCAGCCACGCCAGGACTTCGCTTGACGCGGCGGCCCAGCGGGTAGCGGCGCAGCAGCTCGCCGGCCGCGTTGGAGCGGTCGTCGCGATCGACCCGCGAACCGGGGCGATCAAAGCGATGTACGCAAGTTCGTCGCCGGGTCCCGCCACCCAGGCTGAGTACCCGCCCGGCGCGGCATTCGAGATCGTCACAGCGGCCGCGGCGCTCGACAGCGGGCTCTACAGACCGAACACGCTGATCGCCGGACCCTCGCCGCTGAGCGTGTCCGGGGTGCCGCTCCAGAACGAGGGCAACGAGAGCTTCGGGCGGATAACGCTGACCAAGGCGCTGACCTATTCGGTCAACACGGTCTTCGCCCAAGTCGGCCAAACGATCGGCCGCCGGCGGATGGCCCGCTACATGAAGCGGTTTGGCTTCTACTCGGCTCCGCAGCTCGGCGAGCCGGCGAGCAAGCTGCCCGCGAGCGGTACCCGTCTGGGAGGGAAGCTGGTGCTGCCGACGAGCCGTCTCGTCGACCTCGGCCGGCTGGCGATCGGCGAGGGCGAGCTGGCGGTTACGCCACTGCAGATGGCGATGGTCGCCGCCGCGGTCGCCGATGGCGGCAAGCTGATCGCCCCGCGGCTCGATTCGCGGGCCACCAACCAGGGACGGGTGGTGAAGCCCGCGACCGCGAGGGAGCTCGAGCAGATGATGAGCGACGTCGTCGCGCAGGGGACCGGCACCCCCGCCGGGGTCGCCGGCGTGCGCATCGCCGGCAAGACCGGTACGGCTCCGGTCGGAGCTCCTGGATCAGGCCAAACCGATCCGTGGTTCATCGGTTTCGCGCCGGCGAGCCACCCGACGATCGCGATCGCGGTCGCGCTCCAGGGCGTGCACGGCGGCTTCGGTGGTACCGACGCCGCGCCGATCGCCGCCAAGGTGATCGAGGCGCTGCTGCGCTAGCGGCGCGCCTCGCCGACGATCACCGCGCCCCTGTCGGTAGAGATCACGCAGAGCTGTGCTGAGGGGCACGACAGCGCCGTGAGTCCGCTGCCCACCTCGACTCGCCGCCAGAACCGCGCGCCCCCGCTCGGCCGCCTCGAGAACAGCACGTGTCCCCGGTGGTCGAGCGCCGCGCAGAACGACGCCGATGCACACGAGATCGACCAAAGGGTGTGCCCCCGATCGAGGCGGGTACGGTGCCATCGCTTGGCGCCTCCGGCCGGATCATCGGTGGTGATCACGTGACCTGCATCGTCAACCGCGGCGCAAAATGACCGCGTCGGGCACGACACATCGTTGACATCGGGGGTCAAGGAGCCGTTCATGGCGGACCGGGCTTCGACGTAGGTGAAGTTCCAGCGTCTGGCCCCGTTAGTCGAGACCGCGATCGTGCCGCCCTGGGCATCGGCGGCGACGCATAGCGACTCGGAGGGGCAGGACACGGCATCGAAGAAGTCATAGTCGACCTGGCCAAGCGCTTGCGCCCGCCACGTCGTCGCGCCCTCGAGCGGGTGGCGGGAAACCTCGAGGTTCTCGGCACCGCCCGAGTAGCGGGTGGCGACGCACAGCTTGGTTGGGGTGCATCCGATCGCCGTGAGGCTGTCGAGCTGGGTGTCGCCGTTGTTGTCCAGCGAAGTGAGCTCCAGATCGGCGAGATGCCACGCCTGCGACCCGGCGGCCGGCCGGGTCGTCGTCGCCACGTAGTCACTGCCGACCTCGGCGCAGAAGCTCGGCGAGGGGCAGGAAATCCCGTCGATGCTCAGCCCCGGGTTGACGTCGGTCACCTTCCACGACGCCGCCGGGCCGGTCGGACGCGCGGTCGTGACAACGTCGCCGGCGGCGTCCGCCGCGACACAGAGCTTGGTCGACGGACATGAGATGCCGATCAGTCCCAGGCGCCGCAGCCGCCCGCTGCCGAGCTGCGGAGAGACTACCCAGCCCGAATCCTGGGCCGCGGGCGCGGTCGAGACTGCGACGCTGCCCTGAGTGTCGCCAGCGAGGCACAGAGACGCGGACTGGCAGCTCACCGAGTCGTAGCCGCTGGGATCGACCCCCTTGGCCAATGTCCACGCCTGAGCTCCGCCGCCCGGATCGGTCGACGCGATCAGGTTGCCGTTCGCATCGCCGGCAACGCACGGTCCGCCGACGGCGCACGACACGGCACCGATCGTATTGTCGCCGTCGACGTTCACGGCCTTCCAGGTATGCACGCCGCCGGCCGGGTCCTGCGAGACGACCACCTCGCCTGCATCGTCAGTGGCCACGCACAACGAGGCTGACTCACATGACACCGAATAAAGGGAGGAACCGCCGAACGTGGGAGCGCCGTCGGTCCACGCCGACACGCCACCGGTGGGATCGGTCGAGGTCGCGATCTGACCGTCGAAGTCGGCCACCACGCAGAGCGACACCGTCGGGCACGACACGGCGTCGAACTGGTGGAATCCCGCGATCGTCGTCGTGCTCCATGCTGCTGCGCCGCCGGTCGGGTCGGTCGAGGTGACAATGTCGCCCGAGCCGTTGACGGCGACGCACAGCGACACGATGGGGCATGAGATCCCGCCGATGCCCGTGTTCGGGCTGCCGAGCAGCTTGCTGACAACTTTCCACGCGGTCGCGCCGCCGGTGGGATTGGTCGACGCGAGCAGGTCACCGCTGTCTGCCACCGCCGCGCAGAGAGTGCTCGACGGGCACGACACGCTCTCGAGGTCGCTGCCGGGGTCGACGCTCGCTTCCTTCCACGCACCTGGATCGCTCGGATCGGTCGAGGTCTCGACCGATCCGTAGGAGCCCACGCCGACGCACAGCGCGGCCGATGGACACGAGAGGCCGCTCAGCGCGGCGGGGTGAGTGAACCGGGTCGCCCGGTCCACGTGCCGCGGCGCAGCCCAGACGAACGACGACTTGCCTGCACGCGAGGCGACAGCGGTCCCGGCCGTCGCGCCGAGGCTCACGAGCACGAGCACGAGCACGAGCAGTTCGATGGTGCGCACGGCTCGCGATCCGCGTCGTTGCGTCCTCTGGCGAGCGCGGTGCATGGGCGGCACGCTATTGCAGTTGGCGACGCGATACCTGCGACATTTCTCACCAGCGGTATGGTCAGCCGGAGGGTTATGGACATAGAACGGGAGCGCCGCATCCTCGACCGGGTGCGGGGAACGCCAGCGGGGTTCGTGCGCACCTATGGCGATGTGTCGCCGGGGGCGCCGAGGCTTGCCGGCGCGGTGCTCCACGCCTCCGCCGACCCCGATCTGCCCTGGCACCGGATCGTGCGCGCCGACGGGTCGCTCGCCCAGGGCGACCGCCAGCGGGCGCTGCTGGAGGCCGAGGGAGTCCCGTTCAGCGGCGAGCGGGTGCAGATGCGGCTGGCGCACCTGCCGGACCTGTGAGGCCGTCCTGTGGCTCCTGCTCCTCGCGGTCTAGTGCAGCGTTCCGCAAGTCCCTTGATGGTCTGACGAGTGGCTGGGGGTGACTGGGCGTGTCCGCCGGCCCAGCTCGTACCGGGCGTACTTGCCGGGCCGGCGGACGCGGCCAGGCGCGTCCAGACGCCGTCAGAGCGCAAGGGACTTCAGGAACGGTGCACTAGGCTCCACGGGATGTGGCTCCAGCGTGAGATCCGGCTCGCACCGCGGCCGCGGGGGTTCCACCTCGTGACGGATGAGGTGCTCGATGCGCTGCCGGAGCTGCGGATGCTTGAGGTCGGCCTGCTGCACCTGCTGATTCACCACACGTCGGCATCGCTTGCGTTGAACGAGAACGCGTCGCCGGATGTGCGGCGCGACTTCGAGACGTGGTTCAACCATGCGGTCCCCGAGCGCGCCGGGTACTGGACGCACACGCTCGAGGGACCCGACGACATGCCCGCCCACATCAAGGCGGCCCTGCTCGGACCGTCGCTGACCTTCCCGGTCGCGCACGGGCGCCTCGCGCTCGGGACCTGGCAGGGCATCTACCTGTGCGAGCACCGCGACCACAGCGGCTCGCGGTCGCTGATCGCTACGGCTTCCGGGTCAAGGGCCGAGGACGAGTAGCCGCCGGGTTTGCTGCGATGCCGGCGGGGCTACCGCTTGCCGGCCGCGATCGTCAGCCGCTCACGTACTTCTTGCACGGCCCGCTCTGTGCCCGCTGGAAGGCGGGCGACCGGGGAATGGGGCTGGTGAGGGGGAACTGGATATTTCCGTTCGCATCCGGGTCCGGGAAGTTCGGGACTCCGTTCGCACGCATGCAGTTGGCGAGTAGGAGCTCCTGCCGTCGCACGCTCTCCGGTGTTGGCGGCGGCGGGTGTCCGGATTGGTGCGGGTACTTCGCGCACACGTTGAATGCACGCTCAGCGGCGGGCGACTGGAGATTGATGCCGCTGGTCTGGTAGCCGCCCGGACCAGGGTCCGGGAGGTTCGGGACGCCGTTGGTGCGCATGCACTTAGAGAACTCAAGGGTCGAGCCCGGCCCGCTGCGGGCGTTGGCCGTGGCCCGGCTCGGGGTGCCGGTCGACCCGCAGCCGGCGATCGCCGCGCCGCCCAGCACGGCGACGGCGATCCAGAGCGAGCTCACGCGAGAGTGACGAATCGTGCTCATGGCCACGTTGTACGCCGGCGGCGGTGACAACGGGGTGACTCTGTAACACCGTCGTTACCGTGGAGAACCCTCAGCGGGACCCTAACTCAATACCCGGCAAATGGCAGGCCTTCCCGGCTTGCTTGACCTTCGGCGCCTGCGGGTTGAGCGTGTCCGGGATCACGATCAACGCCCCGGGACGGCCGAATACCTCCGCGATGCCTGCGAAGTTCGCGGGCGGCGAGCTGATCGGGTCGGGGAAGTCGGAGACGCCGTGCGCGCGTATGCACGCGGCGGACTCGATCGCGCTTGAGAGGCTCGCCGCGCGTGACGGGCTGCTCGCCTTGCCGGAGGACCCGCAGGCGGCGATCGCCGCGCTGGCCAGGACGGCAATGACTGTCGAGCGCGAGCTAACGTGAGACCGGCGAATCGTGCTCACTGCCACGTTGTACCAGCGGCGGTGACAACGGGGTGACCCTGTAACGCCGCCGTTACCGTAGCTCCACCATCCTGGCTGCACAGACGTCGGCCCGGGGCCCGCGGTCGTGTCGGCGGCGCCGGCCGTGTGTCAGGCTGTGGGGCCCGCCGGCGATCGATACGGTCACGCCTGGCAACTACCTGAATGCAGACTGGTGACGCACTCGCCGACAGCGCGCCCGCGCACCCACATGAGCCTCGGTTCGTGGCTGCGCCACCCACAGACCACGGTCCGCTGGCGGCTCACGCTGCTCTACGGTGGCATGTTCCTGGTCTGCGGCGCCGCGTTGCTGGCCGTGACCTATGCGCTAGTCTCGCACGGGATCACCGGAGGCTCGGGCATCACCCTTCGTGGCGGGGGGAGTGGCGGCGGCAAGGGACCGGCTTCGGGGAGCGGCACGATCCCGTTGCCGCCGCCCACCCTGACGATGCCGCGTTCGACGTCGACGTCGACGCGTCCCAGCCTGACGTTGCCGCATCCGAACCTGACGATGCCCACGGTGCCCCCTGCGGTCCTCCGGATCATGCAGTCGACCGCCGGGCAGGAATTCTTGCGGCTCGTTGAAACCGAACAGCAGGTCAGCGAGCTGCACCAGCTCGAGATCGAGTCCGGGGTCGCGCTGGCGATCATGGCGGTCATCTCCGCAGGGCTGGGCTGGGTGATCGCCGGGCGGGTCCTACAACCGTTGCGTACGATCACGACGGCGACGCAACGGATCTCCGAGCAGAACTTGCACGAACGGCTCGCGATCGGCGGCCCACCGGATGAGCTGCGCCGGCTCGCGGACACGATCGATGGGCTGCTCGCCCGGCTGGAGGCCGCGTTCGAGGCGCAGCGACGGTTTGTCGCCAACGCCTCGCACGAGCTGCGCACCCCATTGACCACCATGCGCACCGCCTTAGACGTCGCGCTCACCAAACCACAGCTATCGTCGCAACCGCAGGTGAAGGCGCTGGACGCGAGCCTCCGTCAGGACCTCGATCAGGCCGATCGCCTGCTCGAGAGCTTCTTGGTGCTGGCGCGCGCCCAGCGCGGAGCGCTCGGCGAGGAGACATCGGTGTCGCTGGCGCACCTCGTCGGCGACGCGCTCGCCAGCCGCGGCCAGGCGCTCTCCGCCAAGCAGATCGAGCTCCACCGCACCCTGTCGCCCGCTAACGTGGCGGGCTCGGAGACGCTGCTGGCGAGGATGGTCGACAACCTGATTGACAACGCCGTGCGACACAACCTGCCCGGCGGTCTCATCAACGTGACATGCGACGCCGATCAGGACACCGCACGACTGGTGGTCGAAAGCGCCGGCTCGGTCCTGAACGAGGCGGCCGTCGCGCAGCTCGCCGAGCCGTTCAGGCGACTTGGACCCGAGCGCACCGGCTCCCAGAACGGACACGGCCTCGGGCTCTCGATCGTCGCTGCGATCGCCGCCGCGCACGGCGGCAAGCTCCGGCTCTACGCCCGCGAGCAAGGCGGGCTGGGAGCCGAAATCACCCTGCCAGTCGCTCCGGACCTACAACCTGCGAGCGGACCGGCATGAGAGTTCTGGTGGTCGAGGACACGGCACGGCTGGCGAACTGGATCGCAGAAGGGCTCCGCGACCAGGGAATCGCCGTCGACATCGCCTACGACGGTAATGAGGCCGCCGGCAGGCTGCACGTCAACCCTTATGACGTCGTGGTACTCGACCGCGATCTCCCAGGAATCCACGGCGACACCCTGTGCCGGATGATCACCGAATCGGACGAGCCGGCGATGATCCTGATACTGACCGCCGCCGGCACGCCGGACGACCGCGTCGCCGGACTCACGCTCGGCGCCGACGACTACCTCACGAAACCGTTCCACTTCCCCGAGCTCGTCCTGCGCGTTCGCGCGCTCGGCCGCCGCAAACCGACGGCACAGCCCCGGACTCTGCGAGCGTGCGGGATCGAACTCGACCCGCTCACCGGCCTGGTCAGCCGCGACGGCCGCTCGATCGACCTCACAGCCAAGGAACGCGCCGTCCTCGAAGCGCTGCTGAGAGCCAGCCCCGGCGGCCTTACCGCAGAGAGACTCCTCGAGCAGGCTTGGGACGAAAACGCCGACCCGTTCACCACCACCGTCAAGGTCACGATCCGCAGGCTACGCGGCAAACTGGGAGATCCCCAGGTCATCAAAACGACGCCCGGCGTCGGATATCGCATCGCAACCAGCGAGAGCGAATCAAGCTTCCAGACCGACCCCTGAACGTCTCGACATTCGTGAACCTTGGGAGCGTGCGATGCCCTCGTGTCGGGGTAGCGCGGCTATCGCGAGGCGCTCGCGGCTGCGGATCCCGTTGACAACGTGCAACGCTGTAGGTGTGTCTGTCAACGTGTCCGTCCGCCTCGACGATCGCCTCGCGGAACGACTCCGCCTCCGTGCCCGTGCGGCCGGCGAGAGCCTGTCCGATCGCCTCCGGCGCTACGCCGAGGAGGGCGCGCGCCGTGACGAGCATCCGATGATCACCTTCCGTGATGGCCCGAGCGGCCGTCGCGCAGGACTGATCGGAGGGCCGACGTATGGAGGTCGCAATCTGGATCGACGACCTCGCATCGACCAAGGATCCAACAGCGGAACTCGCAGCCGACGGAGTCGTGTTCCAACCCCAGATTGACGCCGTCCTCGCCTACCGGGCTGCGTACCCAGACGAGATCCAGGCCCGGATCGACATTCATCGCAGCGAGACCGCGGCCGCCGAAGCGCGGTGAAGATCCTCGTCGACGAGATGTACCCGGGCATCGTCGCCGGTGCGCTCGAGGCGGCGGGGATTGAGGCCGCCACGGTCGCGGACCTTCGGCTTGCGGGCACATCGGATCCAGAGGTGTTGGCCGCCGCCGCCGGCTATTCCGTACTCACCGAGAACGTCGGCGACTTCGCGCGAATCGCCGCCGAGCACAGCACCGCTGGAGGGCACCACGACGGCGTGTTGATCGCGCTCTCGAGCCGTTTCTCACGTCGCCCAGCCGGCATCGGTCCGCTCGTCGCGGCAATCCAAGCCATCGTCGGCGAGCAGATCGCGGACCGGGTCGTGTACCTGAGCACGCGGAGGGCGGATAGCAACCTCCGGTCTGTTGCGAAGGGTCGGCGGGCCTACAGGCCGTCGAAGGCCCCGAACGCGGCGTCGATCCTTGAATGGTCGCCGGTTGCGTTCTCGTCGAGCATGAGGCCGCTGATGACGGCGAGGGCGAGGGTGGCTTGGGCTTGGGCAGTGACCTTGTCGGGGCTGGATGGTCTCAGCAGCTCGGTGAATTGGGGGAGCCAGTCGTGGACGCCGGCACGGCCGAAACCCGAAACCGGCCGGGGCCTAATGGCCCTTCCACACCGGCGGGCGCTTCTGCGCGAACGCCGTGGCGCCCTCGCGGGCGTCTTCGGATCCGAACACCGGGCCGGTGATCTCCCCCTGCCGCTCCCAGAACTCGGCGGCGGACCAGCCGGGTCCCTCGGTCAGGATGCGCTTCGTCGCCGCGAGCGCGAGTGGACCGTTGGCGGCGATCGTCTCGCCGAGCTCGAGCGCGGTTTCGAGCGCCGCGCCCGGGTCGGCCAGCCGGTTCACCAGCCCGAGCACGTATCCGCGCTCGGCCGAAATCGGATCGCCGGTGAGGGCGAGCTCCATCGCGACCCCGCGCGGCAGCGCGCGCGGCAGGCGAAGGAGCGCGCCACCGGCGGCGACAAGCGAGCGCTTGACCTCGGGAATCCCGAGCTTGGCACCGCGCGCCGCCACGATCAGGTCGCACGCGAGCGCGACCTCGAGCCCGCCCGCGACAGCGAAGCCCTCGATCGCGGCGATCAGCGGCTTGACGGCCGGGCGCTGGACGATCCCCGCGAACCCGCGGTCGCCCGCCCAGGGGCGCTCGCCGGCGACGAACGCCTTCAGGTCCATCCCCGCGCAGAAGCCCCTCCCAGCGCCCGTGAGCACGCCCAGCGACAGTTCGGCGTCGGCATCGAGCTCGTCGAGGGCGGCCGCGATCCCGAGTGCTACCGCCAGGTTGACCGCGTTGCGCTGCCCGGGACGGTTGAGGGTGACCAGGAGGATGCGGCCACGGCGCTCGGTCAGGACCGCGGTCTCGACACTCATGCCGCGAACAGCCGCAGCTCGGGCTCTCGATCGCCGCGGAGCACGGCGAGATCGACCTCCACCCACGCGATCCCGCGGGACTCGGCCAGCACCCGCGCCTGCGGCTTGATCGCCTGCGCCGCCAGGACGCCCCGGCACGACGCCAAAGCCGGGTCGAGCCGGATCCGGTCGAGGTAGCGTGTCAGCTGCTCGACGGCCTCGATCCCGGCGACCCGCTTGACCTCGACCGCGATCCATTCCTCGTCGCCGTCGCGGCACATCAGGTCGACCGGGCCGATGTCGGTCGGCCATTCGCGGCGCACGAGGCGGAAGCCCTCGCCACACCATTCGGGGCGCTCGGCGAGCAGCTCCTGGAGGTGGGCCTCGACCCCATCCTTCTCGAGGCCCGCCGCCTCGCCCGGCGATCCCATCTCGTGAGTCACGTCGGAGAGCACCTCGGAGATCACGATCTCGAGCCGGTCCTCGCTCGCGCCCTTACGTTTGCGCACCACGAACAGCTCGCGTGACTCCTCGATCACCGTCGGGGGCGTCATCCAGTTCAGGGGCTTGACGCTCGACCCGCCACCGTCGGCCCAGATCATGAAGGTGCCGTCAGCCTTGATCATCAGCAGCCGGACCGCCTCGGGCAGCCGGGTGGACAGGCGGCCGGTGTACTCGACAGCGCAGCGGGCAACGATCAGGCGCACCCGCGGCAGGCTACGCACGCGCCCGGACGGCCGCCGGCAGGGCTAGCCGGTGATCGAGATCGTGACCGAGCCGGATTTGCTCAGCTGCACGTTCGCTGAGGCGATGCAGTAGTTCGACGGCGCGGGAATCGGCAGGTTCTCGGACATCGGGAGCTGCATCTTCGTCTGCTTTGATTCATGACCGGCTCCACCACTGGCCTCGGAGCAGTTGAGGGTCCAGAAGACGGACCCGGTCTGCGCAGGTGAGGCGCCGATCTTCAGCACGATCTGCGTGGGGTGTCGGAACGTGCCGTTAGTCTCGGCGACGGCGTACTGACCGGTCGCTTGGCCCTGGATGACGCGGATCGGCGCGACCACCGGACCTTTCGCGGCTCTGGTCTTAGCGCCGGTGCCGGCCGTGGCACCCGTGCCCGCCGTCGCGCCATTCGGCGCTGCCTGTGCGGCCACCAGCGCCGCAGGGCCAAGGACCGCCTCGCCCACCGGCGAAGCGACGATCGCGGCTGCGCCGCCGATCGCTGTCGCGCTGACCGCGCTCGCAGCCGTGGTCGAGGGGCTCGTTGCCGCGGGCCTCCCCGGGGAGACCGGCTTGGTCACGGTCTTCGTGACCGTGTTAGCGCCGCCGCACCCGGTAAGTGCCAGCAGACCGCCCACAAGCATTACGCCAACCTCCGTCCTCACCACGCGCAGCATAGTCTCGCGAGCCCTGGGACGTCCCGATTGGGTCTGCCCTACATTGTCGGTTGATGCGCCAGCAACTTCGACCGCTGTTCGATCGGATCGTGATCAAGGAGCTAGATCCGGACCGCGTCCGGCGCTCGGGTCTGCTCGTCCCGGCAGGGAGCGACGAGCCTCCGCCCCAGCACGGGATCGTGCTGGCGGTCGGGCCCGGACTCGACTGGTGGGACCATGTCGGCGTGCAGATGCCGGTGCGGCCCGGCGATCACGTCGTCTTCCCGGCCTCCGCGGGCGTCTGGGTCGAGGTCGAGGAGGAGAAGCTGCTGGTGTGCCGGGTCGCCGAGCTGCTCGGCGTGCTCGACCGGGTCGAGGCGTGTCAGACCTGCGCTGGTCGAACGCTCGCGCCGAGCGAGTCGTGCCCGGTGTGCGGGCGCGAGGGCTCGCCCGCCACCCACTAAGCCGCGCTTCGCGCCCCGAGCTCGCGCGGGATCGCCGAACGCACCCGCTCGAGCAGCTCGGCGACCTCGGGATCGCCGCCGATCGCCAGCGCCCGCTCGCACGCGGCGATGCACTCGGTCGAGCGGTCGGTGCGCGCGAGCGCGTGCGCGTAGCGCGACCAGGCCGCGGGCGAATCCGCGTCCAGCCGCGTCGCCGCCTCGCAGGCGGACACCTCGGCGCCGAGGTCGCCGGCGAGGTGGTACGCGAGCGCGAGGTCCAGCAGCCCTTCGACCGACGGCGCGATCAGCCGCGCGCGCTCGAGCGCGGCGAGCGCGCCGGCACGATCCATCAGTCGCAGGCGCAGGCGCCCGAGGCGCTCCCACGCCGAGGCGTCCGCCGGCGCCCGCCCGGCGGCGCGCGCGGCCGCCTCGGCCGCGAGGTCGATCGCGCCCATGTCAGCGTAGATCCGCGAGGCGAACCGCTCCGGCGTCGGACGGTCGACATCGACCCGCGCCCAGTCACGGACGGCACGCGCTGCGGCGGGAAGGTTGCCTGCCTGCCAGAACGCCACCGTGAGCAGCCGCAGCACCATCGCGTTCGACGGGTCGGCGTCGCGCGCGTAGATCAGCCGCCTGGCCGCGAGCTCGGCGTTGCCTTCGGCTAGCGCGTGCTGCGCAGCGGTCATGAACCTCTGGACCCGGTCGGCGGACGCGTCAGGTCGCGAGAAGTCGACGAACTCGAGCGATCCCGCGGGGATCGTCCGCACGCCGACGCTGAAGGTGACCCGAGCCCACTGCTGGACGTCTTCATCGTCACCCGAGAAGTAGATGCCGGTAACGGTGCCGACGCCCCACTCGGGGTAGGACAGGCAGCGCGCGTAACTGTGCACGACCGAGTGGTCGGGAACTCGCGAACCGAACGGGTCGTTTCGCGACCGGTCCTCGTCGGCCGCACGGGCGCGCTGCTCTTCCTCGTACGCGCGCCGGCCTGCCTCCGCGCGAGCCCGCCGCGTCGCCGCGGCGGACACCTTTACGGCGGTGCGAGTCACGCGACCACCGCGCGAGCCTTCGGCGAGCCGCTCGAGCTGGTCGGCGGCCTCGTTGATCGCCTGCAGGTGGCGCTGGTGCTCGTGCTGGCGACCGGGCGGCGCAATGTCGGGATGCCAGCGCTTGGCCATCCGCCGCCTCGCTAGCTGAACGGTGCGCTGATCGAACGGCGGCTCGAGCTCGAGCAGGTGCAGCGCTTGCTCCACATCGAGGATTCGGGGCATGACTCGACTACGTTAGCGGGAGGACTCCGTCTGACGCCCTCATCAGTGATTCCGGATCCGGAAGCTGACGCTTGCGGACGCGGAGCCCGAGCCACCGGCGTAGACGGCGCGCACCGACCGGTTCGGTCCGGCCGCAAGGGTGAAGGAGGCGGTGCCAGAACGATCGGTGCGGACCCTGAGCCGATGGCGGCCGTCAGTGATCGAGACCGTGGCGTGCCTGACGGGCGCGCCGTTCGAGGTCACGAGGTGGAGGTTCCCACGAGCCCGGTAGCCGGACTGTACGGCGAGCGTTTCGTTGCGCGCGGCGCGATAGGAGCACACGAGGCCCTTGGTGACGATCACGGTCTGCGTCGCCGTTTCGTAGCCGACGAGCACCCGGAAGTGGCGATCGCCGGACGCGAGCTCGACCTGACCCGCCAGCCGCGAGAGCGCGTGTAGCCCGCCGGTCGCGTTCACCACCGTGCCACGCAGCTTCTTACCGACGAGGACCGTCGCCGTCGTGCCTGCGAGCTTGACGAGCACCAGCCTGCCGCGTCCGTCGCTGACGGCGACCGACCCGCCGCGCAGGCTGCCCGTCAGCCGCAGCCTGCCGGCCTGATGGGTCGCCGTGACACGGAGGAGCTGTGAGCAGCGCGCCAGCGGAGCCGTGATCGAGAGCACCGTCGGGAGGCCGATCGTCCACTTGAATGACGCCGTCCCGGTCCGTCCGCCGGAGTCCGTGGCCGCGACAACGACGCTCGAGGCACCGGCCTGCGTCGGCCTCCCCGTGACCCGACCGGTCGAGCTGCCGATCGACAATCCCGCGGGCAACCCGGTCGCGCGGTAGGTGACCGGGGCGTTGCTCGCGTCGTTGGTGCTGATTTGGAGGCTCACCCTCCGGCCTACGATCGATGTCTGCGCACCCGGGTTGGCCACGGTCACGGTCTCGCACAGTGCGACCGCGAGCGACGAGGCGATCGGGGTGCCGAGTCCGGTCGCCATGTCGTATCCGGCGCCCGCACCGAAGTGGCCGCCGTTGCTGCCGGTGAAGTCATTGTTGCCCAAGGTCACGTCGTCGAAATACGAGCCGTACGAGGAGCCGGCGGCCCGGTAGAGGGCGGGGTTCGCGAACCCGACCGAGGTACCACTGCAGAAGGGCGATGCGTCCGCGAGGGCGACGAGCGCAGCCCAGACAGGCGCCGCGGCGCTCGTGCCACCGATGCCGCTCCAGCTCCCCTGGTAATAGATCAGGTACCCGGTAAAAGGGTCGGCGTCGGCAGAGACATCTGGAACCTCGCGGCAGTCGGCGCCCGATGCACCGCACGGGGACCCCGAGGAGGCCGAGTTGATCACATGCAGCGAGGACGGCGCGCCGGACTGATAGGAGGGCATCCTCCACAGCGACGAGATCCCGCCGCCGCCCGCGCCCGCGCTCGACCCGAGAATCGCGTTCAGGCCGCCGCCGTTGTTCCACGTCGTCTCGCTTGGCGGCGGCCCTGGGGAGGCCATCGAAGTGCCGCCGACGCCGGTGACGTAGGGCTGGCTCGAAGGATCGTCGACCGCGGCTCCCACATCGAAGTTCTGACCGGACACGTAGCAGTCCTCTGAGCCGTTGTCGCCGGCGGCCGAGAGGATCGTCTGGCCCTGCGCGGCGGCCTCCTGGAAGAGGGTGCTCTCCGCGACGGCGTCGGTCGAGCCTTCGAGCGACTCGCATTGGCCCCAGGAAGTCGAGATCACCTTGGCCAGATCCTGGTTGATGATCGCGCTGTAGGTGTCGTACGGGCCGGCGCCCGGCGACCCCGAGTTCGAGTTCGGGCCTTGATAGACGAGGAAGTTCGCCTTCGGGGCGAGGCCGATCAGGTTCTCGATGTCGAGCGCCGCCTCGCCGCTGCCTGCGCCCGTGCCGGCGCCGCCATCGACCGCGACATATGACACCGATGCGCTAGTCCCGTAACAGGACTGATACGCGGCGATGTCGGACGGCTCATCGGGCTCGAGCTCATAGATCGCGACCGTCTGGCCCGCCCCCTCGTCCCCTCCTGCATACAGGCCCGAGAAGCGATATGCGGAGGCGATCTGATCGGCGGTGTAAGCGCCCTGATCGGGAGCCGCGGCGGCGGCGGCCGCGCACGGCTGCGGCCCTCCGGTCACAACGTGAGGCACGAGCCGGTGCACCGCGCTGTCCGCGCGCGCGCGCAGCGCGAGCGGCTCCGGGACGGACAGGTTCTCGAGACCGACAACGCCCTGGACGAGCCCGGCGACGCTGAGGTCGAACAGCGGTCGCGCCGTACTCGTGAACGCGAGCCGCCTACCGGACGCGGTCACCCGCGAGAAGGCGATCGAGAACGCGGATGCGGCCGCTCCGGCCGTCGTCTTGATCGGGATCGCAAGCCCGTTCGGCGTCACCGGCCCGGGGTCGAGGCCGTGTGCGCGCAGCGAGGACTGCACCGCCGCGATCTGCGCGCTCGTCGGGCCGAACCGCTGCGCGAACTCCGCCGGCGTGATGTAGTGGCGATACAGCTCCGACCCCGGCGTCGACACGGCGCTCGCGAAGTCGGCCAGCGCCGCCGGGTCGCGCGGCTTCAGCGCCACCGTCACGTCGATCCTGGTGGACTGCGGCAGACCGCTCGCGCTCGGCGTAGCAGGCGGTGCGGGCGCAGCGCCGATGCGGACCCCGCGCGTGGATGCGGCGGCGACCGGAGGGGCGAGGACCACAGCGATCAGCGCACCGGCAAACGCGGCCAGCGCAAGCGTGCGTGGCACGCGGGACATCAGAAGCCTCCAAAGCATGAGCTACAGCCGGGGCAGGGTAGCGGCTGGCCGACGAACAGGCGCTGCTCGGTGTCCGCTCGTGTCCGCTCACTCGCGGAGCTTCGCCACGAGCTGGGTCGTCGTGTGGCCTGAGTTCGTGGCCTTGACGTGGACCTGGAGCGACTTGACGTGCTTGTGGACGATCTTCTTCTTCAGGCTCTTGCTCTCAGACAGCTCGGAGTGCGAGATCGTGACCTTGACGCTCGACTTCGGCGTCTTCAGCTTGATTGTCAGCTCGCCGTGGCTCACCTTGGCGGTGAACTTCGCGCGCCTACTGCCGTGAGTCACTTTGACGCCCTCGGAGAGATGCTTCGCCTTGCGCGAGAAGCTGAGGCCCTTCGGCAAGCGGATCACGATCGTCTTGATCGGCGTCGCGCCCCTAGCCGCTGACACTTCGAACGACAGCTTGGGCTTGCCATTGCGCAGCCCGGCGAGCGACTTGTGCGACAGCTTCGCCGCTGCCGCGATCGCCCACGTGAAGGTAGTCGTCGCCGACGGGCCGGCTGCATCGGTCGCCGTGACGGTCACCGTCGAGCTGCGCGCCGTCGTCGGGCTGCCGGTGATCAAACCGCTCGAAGCGGCGATCGACAGCCCGGCCGGGAGCCCGGCCGCGGAGAAGCTCAGCGAACCCGCGTTGTTGTCGGAGGCGTGGATCTGCAGCGCAACCGGAACGCCGACTACGCCTGTCTGATTGCCGGCACCGGCTACTGTGGCGGCGGTCGCGACAACGTTCCAGGTGAATGCCGTGCTGCCCGAGAGACCGTCCGCCGAGGTGACGCTCACGGTCGCGCTCGAGCTGCCGGCAGTGCTCGGCACGCCCGAGACGGCGCCGGTCGCGGAATTGATCGACAACCCCGCCGGCAGCCCGGTCGCGGCGTATTGCAGGGTCGCGCCGCCCGTGCTCGTACCAGTCACCGCGACGCTCACCGGCGTGCCGGTGTAGGAGGTCTGCGTGCCCGGGTTGCCCACCGTGACCCGATCGCAGAGGTATCCGGCGAGCGTCGAGCCGATCGGAGTTCCCAAACCGCTCGCCATGTCGTATCCGGCGCCGGCGGGGTACAGGCCGCCATGGTTGCCGAACAAGTCGTCGTTTCCCGAAGTGACGTCGTTGAAAGCGCTTGCGTACGCGCTGCTACCCGCGATCCGGTAAAGGGCCGGATTCGCGAACCCGATCGCCGACCCAGCGCAGGCGCTCGATGCGTTGCCAAGCGCCGTGAACGCGGCCCACAGCGGAGCCGCTGCGCTCGTACCGCCGACCGGGAACCAGCTGCCGCTGAAGTACATCAGGTACCCGCCGTTCGGAGCGGCATCCGCGGAGACGTCCGGATCCTCGCGGCAGTAACTGCCTGCCGGCGCGTGCGCGGTGCACGTCGTCTTCGACGAGTTCGCGTTGACCACGTTCAACGAGGCCGGCGCGCCCGACTGATAGGAGGGCATCGCCCAGAAGCTGGAGATCCCACCGCCGCCGGCGCCGCTGCCGTCGTTCCACACCGACTCCGTCGGCGGCGGACCCAGTCCTGTCAGGCTCGTCCCGCCGACGCCCGTGACGTATGGCTGAGCGCTGGGGTCGCCGGCCGCGAGTGCCGTAGAGGAGTTGGCGCGGTAGCAGCCCGCCGAGCCGGTGTCGCCGCTGGCAGCGAAGACCGACTGACCCTGGGTCGCGGCCTCCTGGAACAGCGTGTTCTCCGAGCTCGCGTTAGCGAACGATGTCAGCGGCTCACATTGCCCCCACGACGTCGAGACGACCTGCGCGGTGTCCTGGGTGATGATCTTGGTGTAGTTGTCGATCAATCCCGAGAGGCTGTTCGGGGCCTGGTAGACAATGATGTTGGCCAGCGGCGCCAGTCCGATCACGTCCTCGATGTCGAGCGCGGCCTCGCCCTCTCCCGCGCCCGTGCCCGAGCCGCCGTCGACCGCGACGTAGCTGACCGACGCGCTGGTCCCGTAGCACGACTGATAAGCGGAGATGTCCGAGGTCAGGTTCGGCTCGAGCTCGAACAGCGCCACGGTCTGGCCGGCTCCGAGGTCCCCCGCTCCGTACAGGCTCGAGAACTTGTACGCCGAGGCAAGCTGATCGGCCGTGTAGACGCCGTAGCTCCCGGCAGCGGAGCTCGCCGCCGCGCATGGCTGCGGACCACCCGTGATGACATGCGGCGCCGCTGAGCTACGGGCGTGCCGAGCCCCGGGATGCAGTCCCAGCGGCTGCGGCAGCGACAGGGTGTCGAGCCCGATCACGGCCTGCACGTCTCCCGCCACGCTCGGCGCGAGCGCCGGCGGTGAGGTGTTGGCGAACGCCGTTCGCCGGCCCGGCAACAGCACCCGCTCGAACGAGGTCGAGAACGCCTTCGCGAGCTCCTCCGCGGTCGCGGCTACCCGAATCGACAGCCCGTTCGCGGTCACCGCGCCCGGATCGAGGCCGGCAGCGCGCAGCGACGACTCCACCGCCGCGATGCGGGCCGGGGCAGCGCCGAACCGCTCCGCGAACTCCGGCACGGTGAGATAGTCGTGGTACACGCTCGAACCGGGCGTGGAGACGGCCGTCGCATACGCCGACAGCGCCGCGGGATCGCGCGACACGAGCGTCACCGTGACGCGGATCTTCGTGTCGCCGGGCAACGAGCCCACCACCTTCGAGCCAGCCGGCAGAGTCGGCGCGGCGCCAACCCGGACCAGGCGCGAGGAAGCAAGCGCCGGCGACGCGCAAGCGGCACCAGCCACCGCACAGACACCCGCCAGCAACAGGATCGACTGCCGCACCCGCCTCATAAGACCTCCCACCATTGCGTTCCCCAGCTCGCGCGTGCAGCCTACCGCATCAGGCACGCGAGATCCAGGCCGCTACGCTCTGAACTACCCCCATGCCGACCCAGTACATCTTCACCACCCAGAAGCTCTCGCGCCGCTATCCACCCGCGCAGCAGGTCCTGACCGACGTCTCGCTCTCGTTCCTCCCCGGGGCGAAGATCGGCGTGCTCGGATACAACGGAGCCGGGAAGTCGACGCTGTTACGGATCATGGCGGGGCTCGACACCGAGTTCGACGGCCACGCCCAGCTGGCGCCCGCCGCGACCGCGGGGATGCTCGAGCAGGAACCGGAGCTCGATCCGGCCAAGGACGTGCGCGGAAACGTCGAGGACGGCGTCGCCGAGATTCGTGCCCTGCTCGACCGCTTCAACGAGCTGTCGATGAACTACTCGGAGGAGAACGCGGATGAGTTCTCCTCGGTACAGGAGCGCATCGACACGGTCGACGGCTGGAACCTCGACACGACGCTCGAGGTGGCGATGGACGCCCTCCGCTGCCCGCCCGCGGATGCCGAGATCGCGACGCTCTCGGGCGGTGAGCGACGCCGGGTGGCGCTGTGCCGGCTGCTCCTGCGCCAGCCCGACCTGCTCTTGCTCGACGAGCCGACCAATCATCTCGACGCCGAGTCCGTCGCCTGGCTCGAGACCCACCTGCGCGACTACCCGGGAACCGTGGTGGCGGTCACCCACGACCGGTACTTCCTCGACAACGTCGCCGGCTGGATCCTCGAGCTCGATCGCGGCCGCGGCGTCCCTTACGAGGGGAACTACACGGGCTGGCTGGAGCAGAAGCAGAAGCGTCTCGAGACCGAGGCACGCCAGGAGACCACCCGCCGCAAGACGATCGAGCGCGAGCTCGAGTGGGTGCGGATGAACGCCAGCGCCCGCCGCAACAATCCGAAGGCGCGACTGAACGCCTACGAGGCGCTCCTGGCCCAGGACCGCAATGTCAAGCTCGACCAGGTCCAGATTCACATCCCCGCCGGTCCGCGGCTGGGCGAGGTGGTCGTCGAGGCCGAGAACCTGACCAAGGCCTACGGTGACCGGCTGCTGATCGACGGCCTCGACTTCAAGCTCCCGCGCGGGGGCATCGTCGGCGTGATCGGCCCCAACGGCGCCGGCAAGACGACGCTGATGCGGATGATCGCCGGCCAGGAGCAGCCCGACAGTGGCGCGCTCAGGATCGGGGACACGGTCGAGCTCGCCTACGTCGACCAGTCGCGGGACGCGCTCGACCCGGAGAAGACCGTCTGGCAGGAGGTATCCGGCGGCGACGAGCAGATCTCCCTCGGCGACCGCCAAGTGAACAGCCGCGCCTACGTTGCCGGATTCAACTTCAAGGGCACCGATCAGCAGAAGAAGGTCGCCAAGCTCTCTGGTGGCGAGCGCAACCGCCTGCACCTAGCGAAGCTGCTGCGCAGCGGCGGCAACCTGCTGCTGCTCGACGAGCCCACCAACGATCTCGATACCGACACCCTGCGCGCGCTCGAGGAGGCGCTGCTCGCGTTCGCCGGCTGCGCGGTCGTCGTCTCCCACGACCGGTGGTTCCTGGACCGGATCGCGACCCACGTGCTGGCGTTCGAGGGGGACTCGCAGGTTCGCTGGTTCGAGGGCAACTTCGAGGCCTACGAGAGCTTCAGGCACGAACGGCTGGGCGCTGAAGCCGACCGGCCGAAGCGGATCACCTATAAGAAGCTGGTCCGCGGCTGAGCAGTCCGCTCAGCAACTCCACCAGCTCATCCGCGCCCGCCGCCACCGCGTCGGCCCCGCGCAGCTCATCGACGCCGAATGGACCGGTGGCCACGGCGATGCAGCGCACGCCGTCGGCCCTCGCACAGGCGATATCCATCGGGGTGTCGCCGATCACGATCGTGCGCTCGCGCCGGTAGGGCACACCGGCGTCACCGGCACGACGCCGGGCGATCACCGGAAGCGCGGCGCGGTCCTCGGCGTCGGAGCCGAACGCGCCCTGTCCGGCGGAGAAGTGAGCACCGATGCCGGCCCGCGCCAGCTTGAGCCTGGCGATCGGCTCGAAGTTCCCGGTCAGCAGCGCGAGCCGAACGCCCTCGCGGTCCGAGAGCGACGTGAGCAGCTCCGGCACGCCTCCGAGGACCGTATGCGAGAGGTCGGCGGGGCACCGGAGCGCGTATTCGCGGCAGCAGACCTCGCGCACCGCGCCCGAGCGCTCGTCGATCCGCGCGGCGGAGACGCCGGCGAGGAGCAGCAGCATTCGTGCGATCTCGCCGTCCGTGCGCCCGGCCGGTCTTACGGAGCGCCGGAGCGTCTCCGCAGCCTCGACGCCGTGGACTTCGTGCAGCGCCGCTTGGAGGGCGGCGCGGTGGGCCTCGGTCGCGCCGGTGAGAAGCGTGCCGTCGATGTCGAACAGGAGCAGCACGCGCCGGGCGCTCAGCGCTCGAACGACATGCCCGGCTCCAGCCGCTGCGCGAACGCGGCGATCAACCGCGCTGCCGCGTCGACATCGTCGAGCGCGACCATCTCGACCGGAGAGTGCATGTAGCGGCACGGCACCGACACGAGCCCGGTCGGCACGCCCGCGCGGCTGAAGTGAATAGCGTCCGCGTCGGTTCCGGTTCCGCGCCCGAGCGACTCGACGGTGAACGAGATCCCCTCCTGCTCGGCCGCCTCGAAGAGCAGCTCGAAGATGCGTGGATGGAGCGTCGTGCCCCGAGCGATCACCGGACCCGAGCCGAGCGTGTGCTTGGTGATCGGCCCGAGCTCGACGCCCGGCTGATCGGTGGCGAAGGTGAGGTCGACGACGATCGCGAGGTCAGGCTCGAGGGCAAACGCACTGGTCCGCGCGCCCGCAAACGTCGTCTCCTCCTGCACCACTGCAAGGGCGACCACATCTCCGGGGGCTCCCCCCGCGGCCGCCACCAGCCGCGCCGCCTCGGCCGCGACGTAGCACCCGATGCGATTGTCGAGCGCTCGTGACACGAGCCGGCCGTGGGGCAACTCCACCGGCAGGGCGTCGATCACCGCGACGTCGCCGATCCGGACCAGCTCACGCGCCTCCTCGGCACTACGCGCGCCGATGTCGATGTGCAGGTCCTTGAGCTCCGGGACCTTCTTGCGGTCATCGTCCTTCAGCAAGTGGATCGGCTTGCGACCGACCACTCCCGGGATCACACCGGACCGAGTGCTCACCGATACGCGCTGGCCGATCAACACAACCGGATCCCATCCGCCCACCTGTCCGAAGTGAAGGTAGCCGTCCTCGTGGAAATGCGAGACGTGCAGGCCGATCTCATCGATGTGCCCGACGACCGCCAGCGTCGGCCCGCCTGCGGGAGCGCGAGCCGGTACGCGCGCACGCGAGGAGCCGACGTGGTCGGAACCGACCTCATGCGCGAACGGCTCGCACCCTGCCCGCCAGACGCGAGCGGGGTCGGTCTCATGGCCGGAGGGTCCGGCCGCGGTAAGAAGCTGCTGTAGAAGCTCGGGGGCGGGCATTCGCGTCAAGGCTATCCGCTTTCACAGGATCGCCCGGCGCGCAGATCGTCAGCCGGCCAGCAGCTCCCTCAATACGAGCTGGAGGATCCCGCCGTGGCGGTAGTAGCGCTGCTCCTGCGGCGTGTCGATGCGGACGGTCACGGTGAACTCGCGCGAGTCCGCGCGCACGACGATCTCACGCGGGATCTCCCTGGCTCCGGCGAGCCCGGCGATGCTGAACACCTCGTGGCCGGTAAGCCCCAGCGACTGCACCGAGGCGCCGTCCTTGAACTGCAGCGGCAACACGCCCATGCCGACAAGGTTCGAGCGGTGGATCCGCTCGAAGCTCTGCGCGATCACCGCGCGAACCCCGAGCAGGCGCGTGCCCTTGGCCGCCCAGTCGCGCGATGAGCCGGAGCCGTACTCCTTGCCCGCGAGCACGACGAGCGGCGTGCCCTCCTCGTGGTAGCGCATCGCGGCGTCGTAGATCGACATCTGCTCTTGATCGGGCAGGTGTAGCGTGACCCCGCCTTCGGTTCCCGGCGCGAGCTGGTTGCGCAGGCGGATGTTCGCGAACGTGCCGCGCATCATCACCTCGTGGTTGCCGCGGCGCGAGCCATAGGAGTTGAAGTCCTTGGGCTTGACGCCGTGCTCGATCAGGTAATCACCGGCGGGGCCGTCGCGCTTGATCGACCCGGCCGGCGAGATGTGGTCGGTGGTGACGCTGTCACCGAGCACGGCGAGCACGCGCGCGTCGTCGATGTCCTGCACCGGCTCCGGCTCGCGCGGCAGGTCCTCGAAGAACGGCGGACGGCGGACGTAGGTCGACTGCTCGTCCCAGGCGAAGCTCTCTCCGATCGGGACCTCGAGCGAGTTCCAGCGCTCGTCGCCGTCGAATACCTCCGCGTAGCTCTTGCGGAACATGTCCGACTGCACGGCCTCGAGGACCGTATCGGAGACCTCGGCCGCGGTCGGCCAGATGTCCTTCAGGTACACAGGCCGGCCGTGGCCGTCCTCGCCCAATGGCTCCTCGTAGAGATCGATGTCCATCGTGCCGGCGAGCGCGTAGGCGACGCACAGCGGCGGGGAGGCGAGGTAATTCATCTTCACATCGGGGTTGATCCGGCCCTCGAAGTTGCGGTTGCCCGATAACACCGACACGACCGCCAGATTGGCGTCACCCACCTTCTCCGAGATCTCCTCGGGCAGCGGGCCGCTGTTGCCGATGCAGGTGGTGCAGCCGTAGCCGACGAGGTTGAACCCGAGCGCCTCGAGGTACTCGGTCAGCCCGGCGCGGTCGAGGTACTCGGTCACGACCTTCGAGCCGGGCGCGAGCGAGGTCTTGACCCACGGCTTGGCCTGCAGTCCTCGCTGGACAGCGTTGCGCGCGAGAATGCCCGCGCCGACCATTACCGACGGATTCGACGTATTCGTGCAGCTCGTGATCGCCGCGATCACCACGTGGCCGTGGTCGAGCTCGGTCTCGGTGCCGTCGGCGAGGGTCACGGCAACGACAGTGCTTCGGCGCTCGGCGACCTGGGTGGCGCCCGCGCCGCTGCCGGGTTCGTGCCCGGCTCCGTTGGGGTGGTGCGACGCAACCGGGTCGCTCGCGGGGAAGCTCTCCTCGAGCGCCTCGTCCTCGGCGGATTGGTCCGGGAGATGGCCCTCGAGCGCGACCCGGAACGCGTTCCTGGCGTCGGTCAGCGAGACGCGGTCCTGCGGGCGCTTGGGCCCCGCGATGCTCGGCACCACATCGGCGAGATCGAGCTCGAGGGTGTCGCTGAACGTCGGCTCCTCCGAGCTCTCGTCGTGCCACAGCCCCTGCTCCTTGGCGTAGGCCTCGACCAGCTCGATCAGATCCTTCGGGCGGCCGGAGAACTCGAGGTAGCGAAGCGTCTCGGCGTCGATCGGGAAGATCGCGCAGGTGGAGCCGAATTCCGGCGACATGTTTCCGATCGTCGCGCGGTCGGCGAGCGGCAGGTTGGCGAGCCCGGCGCCGTAGAACTCGACGAACTTGCCGACGACGCCGTGCTTGCGCAGCATCTCGGTGACCGTTAGCACGAGGTCGGTGGCGGTCGCGCCCTCCGGCAGCTCGCCGGTGAGCTGGAACCCGATCACCTGCGGGATCAGCATCGACATCGGCTGACCGAGCATCGCCGCCTCGGCCTCGATTCCGCCGACGCCCCAGCCCAGGACGCCGAGGCCGTTGATCATGGTTGTGTGCGAGTCGGTGCCGACCAGCGTGTCGGGGTAGGCGAGTGGTCGGGGTCCGGACTCGTCGACGAACACAACTCGGGCGAGGTACTCGAGGTTGACCTGATGGACGATCCCGGTGTCGGGCGGGACAACCTGGAAATTGTCGAACGCTCCCTGGCCCCAGCGCAGGAATGCATAGCGCTCCTGATTGCGCTCGAACTCGAGCTCGGCGTTGCGCTCGAACGCCTGGTGGGTGCCGAAGACGTCGACCTGAACCGAGTGGTCGATCACCAGCTCCGCAGGCACCAGCGGATTGATCTTCTTAGCGTCTCCTCCGAGCTCGCCGATCGCGTCGCGCATCGCCGCCAGGTCGACGATCGCCGGCACGCCAGTGAAGTCCTGCATCACAACCCGCGCCGGCGTGAAAGCGATCTCCTGGCTCGGCTCGGCGTTCGCGTTCCAGCTCGCCAGCGCCTCGATGTCGCGCGCACGGATCGACTCGCCATCCTCGTTGCGCAGCAGATTCTCGAGCAGGATCTTGAGCGAGAAGGGCAGGCGCGCGACGTCGTAGGAGGCCTGCAGCGCGTCGAGGCGGAAGATCTCGAAGGAGCGATCGCCGACGGCGAGCGTGGCCCTGGCGTCGAAGCTGTTGGCGGACATAGAGTCTCCTGAGCTCGGGTGGAACCATGTAACTCTACGGGCACCCCGCCCCCGGCACCCGGCTCAAGTTGAGGCGGGTCCTTGGGTTTGGCGGTTCTGAGCAACGGTGCCAGGGCGGGGCCGCCCGTTTCGCCTTAGGCGTTGGATTTCTCGCAGTGCTCGTATAGCCGGAATGTCCGCTGCCTGATCCCGGAGTAGTGCACGTTCTTCGGTATCCGTGGTCCGAGCCGGGCGGTCCCGGTGTCGCGGGCCTGGAAGATCACGTTCGGATCCTTTGGCGCCGCCGGGCCGACGATCGTGCCGGGCGACGGAACGTATTCGACGCCGAGGTACCAGGCGACCATCTGCGTCTCGAAGGTCTCGGTTTCGACCGTTCCGCAGGCGCGGAGCTTGCTCGCGCCGCCCGCCTTCTGGATGATCGCGCTCAGGTCGTGGCGGAGCTCCGCCTGGTAGCGGAGCGCGCGGTCGAGCTTATGGGGCTGGAAGCGCGTGCCGACTCTGCCCGGGAGGAACAGGAACACAGCCATCACCGCCACGAGCGCGGCGACCGCGGCGGACGCCGGGTGGATCCAGCGTCCGAGCAGCGCGCCGAGCTTCCACGCCACGAGA
>Ga0302324_100005253_pt1 | contig 28284 bp, 20 predicted proteins | sample Palsa_T0_1_FD_201949 | JGI IMG/M metagenome (GOLD analysis project Ga0302324, IMG submission 201949) | Peat permafrost microbial communities from Stordalen Mire near Abisko, Sweden - Palsa_T0_1 | ecosystem: Environmental > Terrestrial > Soil > Palsa > Peat permafrost | place: Sweden: Abisko...
GGATGGAAGTTATCCTTGAGCAGCTTCAGCACCCAATAGCGCGCGTTCGGCTTTCCGTTGTTATAGTCAATCATTGACACCGAAGGAAATTGCGTTGGATAACCTACCAGCTGCGATTCTCCAATCACATCCACGCCTAGCTTCGATAGCTCGACAAAGAGATATCCGTAAAGCGCTCCCGCCGCATTCCAGTAAACACCTGGCAAAGGATTCTTGTCTGCCGGCGTGTTATCCGTGGGCAGGATCACGCCCAGTTCATCGGTATCAATCTTCGTCGCGGGAGAAAGCCTGTCGCGGATGGCCAGAATAAAGCGCGTAGTGGCCAGAAAACCGTCCGCCTGGTAGAAAAACGTGTGCTGCCATTGATCGGGGCCCTCATCCTTCGCCGGCGACGCATAGAAGTGGAAAGAGATGAAATCCAGCGGAATGCCGGGCTTGTGATTCTTCGGATTGAGAAAGTATTCATAGAAGCGCGGATTGCCTCCGGCAAACGCCAGTGCCAACCCCACGAACCTGGTCTTCGGACTTACCTTGTGAATTCCAGCAACGATCGCGTCATAGCGTTTCGTATAATCCTCAGGCGTCGTGCGATGCTCGGCCTCTACTTCGTTCAGTATTTCCCAGTAAGGAAACGAGTAGTGATAGCCCGACTCATGCCGCTTGCCATTCTCATCGGTAAACCCGCCTTGCGTATACCAACTAACCAGCCTTCCAAAGTAGTCGCCTAACTCCTTGCCGCTGGGATCGCGCAACTCGGTGCCCTGCGTATAGTCCCAGAACACCTTGTTGGGATCGTCGGGATATATCACCGGCTTGTCGGTCTTGAACATCCAGGCAGGAATGGTGCTGAAATTGATAATTGTGCTGTGCCCCTCCGTCGCCGCCAGAAAGTCCTTGGTTACCGGATCGATATAAGTGAAATCCCACGATGTTTTGTCTTTGGTCGGCGGTTGGAGCTCCGCCACCGCAACCTTGGGGTAGGGAAGCCACGGCACATAGCGCACATAGTCGGCGCCCAACGCCTTGAGCGCGGCAAACGATCCATCGTGGATGGGCGCGCCGGGGTTGAGCATGGGATTGGTAACCACCTGCAGCGTCGGTGTCGACTTTGAAACCAGGACGACCTTGTTCCAGTCGATCTGCGTCTGCGGGCCGGGAGCCTGTGCGGCGGCAACACATGCGATGGAAAGGCAAAGTACGGCAAAGGCGGGGGCAATTCTCCTTGCTGAGTGCTTGTTCACGGTCAAATCACCTCAAAAAGACTACCGAGGATGCTATTCCCCATTCGGAAAAGTTTCAATCGATATTATCGATCGCCCTTTTGGAAATCACTCGTAGGGAGCAGGGGCTTTCAAGTCCGGCTCGCCTCCTGAGAGGCAGAAACAACAGTCGCTCCAAAAACCCTGTGGACAGAACTCCATTCCACCGGCAAAATGGAACCACCGCTGTCCCGAATGCGTAACAATCGGGGAAGCAAGCTGGAGGTTGTCCATGGCAGTCTTTTGTCATCAATGCGGGACTGGGTTGCCGAACACGGCGCGGTTCTGCTCCAACTGCGGTTCGGTCATCGCCGCTGCGCCCTCGGTGCCGGGCAGACCCCTGCTGCGCCCCCATGCCGGACGCATGATAGCCGGCGTCTGCATCGGCCTGGCGCAGACTTATGGCTGGGATGTAGCCCTCGTTCGCATCTTTATGGTGGTCACGTTCTTCTTTTCCGGTGGCCTGGGGGCGGTAGCCTACCTGGCGGGCTGGATCGGTATTCCCGAGGAGCCCATCGCCATGCCCTGCGCCTACCCGCCCGGCACGTATCCGCCATGCACCGGCCCTTATCCACCCTCCACCAATACGGGGGCGTATCCTCCCAGTATATGAAGGGTTCGTTCGTCTGCGATGGCGCGCGCCTCTGCTTTCGAGACAGCGGCGCAGGGCTGCCGGTAGTCTTTCTTCACCCCACGCCGCTTGACGGCAGGTTTTGGCGTCCACTGGCTGAGGATCTGGCTGGCATGCGCGCGATCGTCCCCGATCTGCGTGGCCACGGCGCCTCCGAACTCGGCAGCAGCCTGCCCGTGGGCGGCTTCGATCTGGTCCCCGATGCGCCCGTGATAACCATGGCGCAATACGCCAACGACACGCTGGCGCTGCTCGATCACCTCAATTTGCAGGAAGCTGTGTTTGCCGGCTGCTCCATCGGCGGCTACGTACTGCTGGAGCTATGGCGGCGTGCCCCCGAGCGCATCCGCGGGCTGGCGTTTGTCTGTTCCAAGCCGCAGCCTGACAACGAAGCCGCCCGCACCAAACGCGCCGCCAGCATTCAAAGAGTCCGCCAGGAGGGCACGGCGCCGCTCTTCGACGGCATGGCTCAATCGCTGACCGGCGAGTCCGCCCGCGAACGCCGCCCGGAGATCGCGGCCGAGGTACGCGCCCGCATGACCGTGACCGCAGAGGCCGAGATCGCCATCCTGGCCGGCCTGGCCACGCGGCCGGATTCGACCTCCACCGTGGCCACTATCGATGCCCCGGTGCTGGCCATCGCAGGCGGGGAAGACACCGCTGTCGGCGCAGCGGACATGGCGGCCTTCCAGGCGGCGCCCGGTGGGTGCGAGTTTCACCTGCTGCCCGATGCCGGCCACTTTGCCGCATGGGAGCAACCACAGAAGGTGGCCACGCTTCTGGCCGAGTGGTTGCGGCAGCTTGAAAGCTGAGAATCCAATCTGTTTCGCCTCCTTAAATCGTGCCGCCCCCTACGTGCGGCATCCCTTCGCCGCATGTGTGCGTCTCACTTAGTTGTAGGTCGCCATTCGGTTCGCGCATTCCGCGGCTGCGCTTCATTGCGGGCGCCCAACAGACGATCGGAAAGGGGAAAGTATGCTTCGTTTCAAGTATTTGCTGGCGGTTCTGGTCATGGCCCTCGCCATTCCAGCCGTCTCGTTTGCCCAGGTGCGCGTGGGGATTGCGGTCGGCTTCGGCCCGCCGCCGATTCCTGTGTACGATCAGCCCATCTGCCCCGGTGACGGCTATATGTGGACGCCCGGCTACTGGGGCTGGGATACCGATGCCGCCGACTACTACTGGGTGCCCGGCACCTGGGTCACGGCGCCGGAAGTCGGCTTCCTTTGGACGCCCGGCTATTGGGGCTGGGGCGATGGCGGCTTCTTCTGGAATGAAGGCTTCTGGGGCTCGAACATCGGGTTCTATGGCGGCATCGACTACGGGTTCGGTTACTTCGGCTCCGGCTTCTATGGCGGACGCTGGGATCACGGCCACTTCTTCTATAACACGGCGGTGATGCACGTGGATGAGAACAACATCCACAACGTCTACAACACGCGGATTGAGAACATAAACAACAGCAGCCGCGTGAGCTACAACGGCGGCGAAGGCGGCCTGAAGACGCGGCCCACACCCGAAGAAGATGCGGCCTCGCGGGAGCGCCATGTTGCGCCCACCGCGGAGCAGACCCAGCACGCACAGTTGGCGCGCTCCAATCCTGACATGCGCTCCAAGGCCAACCACGGCGATCCGCCGGTAAAGGCCACCCCCAGAGCGGGCGACTTCAGCGCGCACGGCGGAACCGGCGCAGCCGGCGAGCACGCGGGCGCTGACACCCACACCTACAACCACGCCAGCGAACTGCCTCCGCTCGATCGGCCCCAGCCGGCCGCCGCCGGCGCCAGCAAGGCTGAGAAGAACTACCAGAAGCAGCAGCAGAAGCTCTACGACCAGCAGCAAAAAGAGCGCGACAAGCTGGCTCAGCAGCAGGAGAAGGACCACCAGAAGAAGCTCAACGACGCCGCGCACCAGCAGATGGAGCAGCGCCACTCGCAGCAGACGCAGCAAATGCAGCAGCGCCATCAGCAACAGCAGCGGCAACTGCAGCAGCGGGCTCCCGCGCCGCGTTCAATGGGATCATCGCGGCCTCGCTAAGTTCAGCCGTCAATCACACTCACCCGAACCTGGCCGCCATCGCACTCAAGATGGCGGCCAGTTTTATCTGACCGGCGAATTCGCTGCTGTAGGCTCAAGAGAGCAGTTTCATCCCGCTTGGAAGCCGATTTTGACAGCCTTGTTTGCAACGTCCTCACGCCCGTTCCATCGTCCAACTCCTGGCGCGCCGCTCCACTGCGGCAAGGTTCCGCTTGCGACACTGGCGCGGCGCTTCGGCACACCCCTCTATGTCGATTCCGCAGACCACATCGTCGAACGCCTCGGCCTCTTTCAGCTGGCTCTTTCCGGCCGCGAATCGCTGGTCTGCTATGCCGTCAAGGCAAATTCGGCGCTGGCCATTCTCAAGCTGCTGGCGGCGCGCGGCGCGGGCTTTGATATCGTTTCGGGCGGGGAACTGGAGCGCGTACTGGCAGCCGCGCCAGAGGCTCTAGATCGCGTCGTCTTCTCCGGCGTCGGGAAGACTGCGGTCGAGATCGACCTGGCGCTGACCACAGGCATCCTTCAGTTCAACGTGGAGAGTGAGGCTGAGCTGGCCCTGCTCGCCGCGCGCGCCGCGAAGCTCAAGCGCAAGGCGCGCTTCGCCCTGCGCGTCAACCCCGACGTTTTTGCCGAGACGCACCCCTACATCTCCACCGGACTGCGCGAACACAAGTTCGGCATCGACATTCGCCAGGCCCTCCGCATCTACAAGAGCGCCTCCGGCAGCCGCTGGCTTGAGGCCTACGGCGTCAGCGTGCACATCGGTTCGCAGATCCGCTCCGCCGATCCGTTTGGAGCGGCGCTCGAACGCGTCGTCAAACTCGTCGGCCAGTTGCGCCGCGCCGGCTTCGTGCTCCAGGCCATCGACGCCGGCGGCGGCTTGGGCATCGACTACCACGCCGGCACATTCGACGCGACAGCCAAAGTGCGCGAATACGCCGCTGCCATCGACCAGGCGCTGGGCGGTTTCGAAGGCCGCCTGTTCATCGAGCCCGGCCGCTTCCTCGTCGCCCAGGCCGGAGCGCTGCTGACCCGCGTGCTCCAGGTCAAGCGCAACGGCAGCAAGACCTTCGTTATCGTCGATGCCGCCATGAACGACCTCATCCGCCCCGCGCTCTACCAGGCGCACCACGAGATCGTGCCGGTCGAGCCGAGGGCAGGGAAGCCGCGCATCGTCGACGTAGTCGGCCCCGTCTGCGAGACCGGAGACTTCTTCGCACGCGATCGCAAGCTTGCGCCCGTCGAGCCCGGCGACCTGGTGGCGCTGCTCGACGCAGGCGCCTACGGCATGGCGCAGGCCTCGAACTACAACACCCGCCCCCGCGCCGCCGAGGTGCTGGTGGAGGACGCGAAGGTCCGCCTCATCCGCCGCCGCGAAACCACCGCCGACCTGCTGGCCACAGAAATCCTCTGAATCCTCCCTGCTACCCTTGAACCATCTCGATGGCTTCTTCGCGCAGCTCCGCGTTCTCGAAGGTCACGGCTCTGGCCACGGAGCGGTCCGTCCACGCCGCCTTCGCCTGGCTGCACCGCAATCCCAAGACCCTCATGGACTGGCAGAGCGCGCTGGTCGCCATTCCCGCGCCGCCATTCGGTGAAAAGGTTCGCGGCGAGTGGCTAGCCGCTCGCTTCACTCAGGCCGGTCTCGCCGACGTGCGCACCGACCCGGCTGGCAACGTGATCGCAGCCCTCCCCGCCGCCAGCCTGCCACCGGAAAGCTCCGGCCCCGTCGTCGTGCTTTCGGCGCACCTTGACACGGTCTTTCCCGCTGGCACGCCGCTTCACCCCGCGCTCAAATCCGTCGATGGCAGCGAGCGCCTCGTAGCGCCCGGAGCCTGCGACAACGGGGCTGGCGTGGTGGGCATGTTGGCCATTGCACATGCGCTGATCGAATCCGGCATTGAGCTGCCCGCCCCTCTCATCCTTCTCGGCAATGTCGGCGAAGAGGGCGAGGGCGATCTGCGCGGCATGAGGCATTTCTACAGCCAGGGCGCGCTCGCAGGCCGCATCGCGGCGCACATTGTGCTCGATGGCGCGGGCTCCGACGCAGCCGTAACGCAGGCGCTCGGCAGCCGCCGCTACAGCGTCCGCATCGCCGGCCCCGGCGGCCACAGCTTTACCGATGCCGGCATGCCCAACCCCATCGCCGCCCTGGCTTCGGCGCTGGCCGCACTGGCGCAAACCCCGCTTCCAGACGAGCCCCGCACCACGCTCAATATCGGCACCGTGCAAGGCGGCACCAGCGTCAATTCCATCCCCGAGTCCGCCACCGCTTCCATCGACTTCCGCTCCACCGGCGCTGAGCAGCTTCTGCGCCTCGAAGTCGCGCTGCACCGCGCTGTTGAAGACGCCGTCGATCGCACCAACGCACAGGCCAGTGTCAACCCATTGCGCCTGCGTGGGCCCCTTACGTTCTTGATCGACAAAATCGGCGACCGGCCCGCGGCCAGCCTGCCCGCAGACTCGCCGCTGCTTCAGGCCCTGCGCGCCGTGGACCGTCACCTGGGCTTGCGCACCGGCCTCCGCCTCGGTTCCACTGACGCCAACATTCCGCTCTCGCTGGGCGTGCCGGCACTGTCGATGGGCGCAGGCGGCGAGGGCGGCGGCGCGCACACCCAGGCCGAATGGTATTCGCCGAAAAACCGCGAGCTCGGCCTCAAGCGCGTGCTCTTGCTGACCCTCGCCATGCTGGAGTGGGCCCCGGGTCAGTAACCCCGCCCGCCAACCTGCCAACCCGCCACGCCGCAAAGTGGCGCTAACTCGCTGCGTCTTATTGAAAGTCCTCTCGCAGAGCTTTCTTAACCGCCAGCCAGATCGCACGTCCGCGAGCTGCGGGGTGATTTCGCGCGAGGCTCTGTTACACTTCCGCCCATGCGCATCCATCCAGCTTTGCTGGCCGCGGCCATCGCCGCCCCGACCCTCGGCTCATACTGCTTCGCACAGTCAACGCCCACGCACCACGCGCCGGCAAAGAAGCCCAAGCCCGCGCCGCTCGCCACGGCGCCTGAGTACATCTTTTTCAATGCCGTCATCTACACCGGCGAGGGCTTCAGCGACGACAAGCCGCAGACGGTTGAGGCCATGGCCATCGGCGGCGGCAAGGTGCTGGCCATCGGCACCACAGAGGAGATCACCCGCATGGCCGGCCCCAACACGCATCTCAAAGACGTCAACTCATCCAGCACCAGCACGTTCATCTTTCCCGGATTCAACGATGCCCACGTCCACCTGGGCGGAGCCGGCCGCACCAAGCTCAACATCGACCTGACCGGCGTCAAATCGCTGGCTGACATGCTGGCCAAAATCTCCGCGGCCGCCAAAGACGCGCCCACCGGCCACTGGCTCACCGGCGGCAACTGGGACCACACGCTTTGGGCGCAAAAGACGCTGCCCACGCGCCAGGATCTCGACGCCGTCACCGCCGGCCATCCCGCATTTCTCGACCGCATCGACGGCCACATCGCCATTGCCAACTCCGCCGCGCTCGCCGCCGCAGGCATCACCGGCAAGATCAAGCCGCCGCAGGGAGGAGCCATCGACCTCGATGCCAGCGGCGAACCCACCGGCATCCTGCGCGAGTCGGCGCAGGACCTGGTCTACAAAGTGATCCCGCCGCCCAGCCACGATGAGCGCCGCCGCGGCGATGAGTTGGCCATTGCCGACGCCCTCGCCCACGGCGTCACCAGCGTGCAGGACTTCAGCGACTGGGAGGATTTCCTGGTCTACGAGCAGATGGAAAAGGAGGGCAAGCTCAACCTGCGCATCACCGAGTGGCTGCCTTTCATCATGCCGCTCGACAAGCTCAAGCAGATGCGCGCCCATCATGACGCCAACGATCCCATGCTGCACACCGGCTTTCTCAAGGGCTTCATGGACGGCTCGCTCGGTTCGCGCACCGCATCCCTTAAGGCGCCCTACGCAGACGATCCCGGCAACACCGGCCTGCCGCAATATACGCAGCCGCAGCTCAACAAGATGGCCGTGGAGCGCGCGCAGGCTGGCTTTCAACTGGGCTTCCACGCCATCGGCGACAAGGCCGCCGCCATGGCGCTCGATGCCTACGCGCAGCCCGGCGTCTCAAAGGATGCGCGCAACCGCATCGAGCACGCGCAGGTCGTCGACCCAGCCGACATCCAACGCTTCGTAAAACTCAGCGTCATCGCATCCATGCAGCCCAGCCACCTGCTCACCGACATGAACTGGGCCGAAGACCGCCTCGGCCCCAAGCGTGCTGCCTACTCCTACGCGTGGAAGGCGTTCCTCGATGCGGGCGTGCCGCTGGCCTTCGGCACCGACTACCCGGTCGAGCCCATCACGCCCTTCCGCGGCCTCTACGCCGCCGTCACGCGCATGAACGAGAAGGGAACCAAGTCGTATTTCCCGGAAAACAAGATAACGCGCGGTCAGGCTCTGAATGCCTATACGCAGGGGTCCGCCTACGCCGAGTTCGCCGAGAAGCACAAGGGCAAGCTCGAGCCCGGCTTCGACGCCGACTTCATCATGGTCGATATGAATCTGTACAAGGTCGGCGCTCAGGCGCTGCTCTATACCAAGGTGCTCGAGACGTTCGTCGCCGGCCAGGAAGTGTTTACAGGCAACACATTCGCGCAATGAATGACTTCGGAGCTTGTTCAAAGTTCAGCGAAAGGGATCGTTGGCCTTCCTATTCGGTGCCGGTCAATGAGACGTAGCCCTCAGGCAGTTCATCGCCCGGCTCAACAGGACGCGTTCTCCCACGATCAAGGAGGGACAAAGCCCTGGCAATCGAAGTTTCTGTTGCCTTCCCACGGCGCTCAATCCAGGCCTGGTGCTGGAGATGAGCAAGCCGCTCGGCGACGGCCACATTGATGAATTGATTCAAAGAAACCCCCTCTCGGGCGGCAAACTCCTCCGCACCGTGACGAACCGAGGGCAGCAGCCGCAATGGAAACTTGCTCAGTCCCACCTTTCCTGACTGCGTATTCATGGGTTTAGACTCCTTTTCGCGCGAGCCGCAAAAGACATTCCCGCGGTGCTATTACTTCGATTCCGAATTTCGCTGCGGGCCCTCGAAAATGTTTCAGATTGTTTGTTACGATCGCGTCCGCGGTGCCGTTGATGGCGAGTTCCAGGATCATATCGTCGTCCGGATCGATTGACAGCGGCCTATATGTGTGGAGCGCCTCTGTCGGTTCGGCGAGCGCCTCAAGCTGTCCAAGAAAGAACTGAGTCTCCTCGCGGTTCCAAAGACTTGCCTTCAAATGCTCCGGTCGAAGAAGAACATCTCGATATTCCAGGGCAAGGCTCAAGTCAAGAAGAAGCGTGAATTTGCGCGCCAATGCAAGGCGAATCACCTCCGCTGCTGCCCCAGCGCTGGACCGAATGCCCGTGACCAGAACGGACGTATCAAGTACGAGCCGCATCCAGAGAATGGTATCACAGGTGACATCTCTTGATCCGATTCCCCCCTGTTCAAATTGCAGACAGGGTCAAATGGATGCACCTGCCATAATCCAATCAGATGAAGCTGCGCGCCTATCTGCTCATGCTGTTCGTGGTGGCCGTATGGGGATCGACCTTTGTCGTCATCAAAGGTGCGCTCGCCGATGCCACGCCCGCCGCCTTCAACCTGGTACGCATGACGCTGGCCTTCGCCGTGCTGGCTGTCGCCTATCACCGCAGCTGGCGCGGCATTCATCGCGGCCAGCTTGCCGCCGGAGCGCTGGTCGGCCTCTGCCTCGCCGTCGGATACCAGTTCCAGACCACCGGCCTCGCCCGAACCACGCCGTCGAAGTCGGCCTTCATCACGGGGCTCGTCGTCGTACTGGTCCCGCTCTTCTCATCCATTCCCGGCCTGCGCCCGCCCGCGGCCCGCCCGCCCCGATGGAACGCCTTTCTCGGCGCAGCGCTCGCCTTCGCCGGCATCCTGCTGCTCACCGCGCCAGCCGCAGCACCCAACACGTCATCAGGCCTCGCCAGCCTGCTCCCCGACCTCTCCTCCGTCAACCTCGGCGACGCGCTCACCTTCGGCTGCGCCATCGGATTCGCCTTCCACTGCATCGCCCTCAGCCACGTCTCGCCCCGCGTGCCCTTCCAGCCGCTGGCGCTTCTGCAAGTCGGCTTCTGCGCGGTCTTCATGGCCGTCAGCCTTCCGCTCATCGAGCGCCCACACATCACGTGGACCCCGCGCCTCATCATTGCACTTGCCATCGCTTCGATCCTGGCCACCGCCGCCGCGTTCTCCATCCAGAGTTGGGCGCAGTCCATCCTTCCCTCCACGCACACGGCTCTGCTGCTCACCATGGAACCCGTCTTCGCCTGGATCACCTCGTTTCTCTTCATGCACGAGCGCCTCGCCCTGCGTCCCGCCTCAGGCGCCCTCCTCATCCTCGCCGGCATCGCCCTTACCGAACTCGTCCCGCAGCCCCACGTGCCCACCGCGCATGAAGCCTGAAGGCAGGGAACAGGGATCAGGGATCAGGGAACAGGGAACAGGGAAGATGGACCTGGAATCGGGAACAGGAAGCCGCATTGGCTCAGTTTGAAGGGTACGGGTTTCAGCCCGTACAAATGCCCCGCAAAAGGCACAGGGCTTTAGCCCCTGAGGGAACACCCTCCTTGAAACTGAGCCACAGAGAAAGCCGGCCGTTTGTCCTTGCCGCACACAGAGGTGATATTCTTGCGCGTCGTCTGATTTGAATGAGGAGGATGGCGTGAAAAAAGGCATCATATTTGCAATAGCTGCACTGACGCTCCTGGCGGGATGCGACAAACCGGCCGACAAGGCTTCCGCAGTACCCACCGTGACGAAATGGAAGGGCCAACCCTACCGCATCGCGTTTGACACTCCGGCCGCCAAACCGAACCCGGCAGGCGTCACCATTCCGGCCATCAAATACACGGCCAATCCTGAAGGGATCGAGAAAAGGGTCGTTCTCGTGGTGAAGTTCGACGCTTCGGCCGCTAGCAAACAGGGGCCGATCGCGAACCGGATGATCATGTTTCCGGTCGAGATCTCCGGCACGGAGGGCGCCCTTCCCGCCGATTACATGAACGCAGCGGACAAGGATCTCTCGACATTTCTCGGCGCGTATTGCGTCAAAGGAAAAATCGGGATATCGGTGGCGCTGGCCAGGTCGTCGCTCTCCCGCCAGGCCGGAGACGATGAGGTCGATTCGAAGCGCCTCTCAGACTGGACGCCGATCGACGTCACTTTCAAGAACCCCCATCCGAAGTGCTAGCTGTCGTTTGGGCTTGTTCACCTGGGATTTTGTAAATGCGCCCCAAGACCGGGTGCCCCAGGTCCCGCATTTGGGACCTGGGAAACCACGAACCCGCGCGTCGATTCCCGCCGTCATATACGGCTCCCCGAGGGCTGACTGGTTAAACTGAAGCTATGATTCTCGAGACCTTTCCCGTGGGCCCGCTGCGATGTAACTGCACCCTGATGGGCGACGAAGAAGCGGGCGAGGCCATTGTGATCGATCCCGGCGACGATATCGGCCGCATTGAGGGGCGACTCACGGAGCTGGGTCTCAAGCTCAAGCAGATTCTGGTGACGCACGCGCACATTGACCACATCGGCGGCGCGATGAAGCTGAAGCGCCTGACTGGCGCGCCCATTTTCTACAACGAAGACGACTTGCCGCAGATCGGGATGATGGACATGCAGGCCGGGTGGCTGGGCATGGCTACGCCGGAAACCGCGCCGCCGGACGGAAATCTCTCCGAGGGGCTCACCGTGGGCCTGGCCCGCTATCCCGCGCAGGTGCTGCACACGCCGGGCCACACGGAGGGGTCGGTCTGCCTGCACTTTGCGCCGCTCAAAATGGTAATTGCCGGCGACACGCTGTTTGCGGGCAGCATTGGCCGCACCGACCTGCCCGGCGGCAACACGCACAAAATCATCGACTCCATCGGTACACGGCTGCTGGCGCTGCCCGACGAGACACGGGTGCTGCCGGGTCACGGGCCGGCAACCACGATCGGCGCCGAACGCTACAGCAATCCCTTCTTGCGCGGCCTGTGAATTGCGCTCCCGATTCGGCGCGGGCGCATTCATTTTTCCGTGATGGCCCTATGGTAGTTTTAGAAACGGGAGCACGTAAGAACCATGCCGTCCATTACTTCGTTTATCAAGCATCACTACCGTCATTTCAACGCCGCGGCCCTTGTTGACGCGGCCAATGCCTACAACGCTCATCTCGCCTCCGGCGGCAAGATGTTTCTCACCATGGGCGGGGCCATGAGCACCGCCGAGTTGGGCCTGTCGCTGGCGGAGATGATTCGCCAGGACAAGGTGCACGGCATCTGCTGCACCGGCGCCAATCTCGAGGAAGACGTGTTCAACCTGGTGGCGCACGATTTTTATGAGCGCGTCCCGCACTATCGCGATCTCACGCCGGCGGACGAGGCCAAGCTGCTGGCGCGGCACATGAATCGCGTGACCGATACGTGCATCCCCGAGATGGAGGCGATGCGGCGCATTGAGAACGAGGTGCTGAAGGAGTGGGTGCGCGCGGACCAGGCCGGCGAGCGGTTTTTTCCGCATCAGTTCATGTACAAGATTCTGCTTTCGGGCGATTTGAAGGGCTCCTACCAGATCGATCCCAGGGACAGCTGGCTGCTGGCGGCGGCGGAGAAGAACCTGCCCATGTTCGTGCCTGGGTGGGAAGACGCGACGCTGGGAAACATGTATGCCGGGCACTGCATTTCGGGGGATGTGAAGAAGGTGCACACGGTGCGCACGGGCATCGAGTACATGATGGAGCTGGCCGAGTGGTATACCAACACGACAGCGAAGACGCCTCTGGGGTTCTTTCAGATTGGCGGCGGTATTGCGGGGGATTTTCCCATCTGCGTGGTGCCCATGCTGCACCAGGACTTGCAGCGCGAACACGTGCCGCTGTGGGCTTATTTCTGCCAGATTTCGGACTCGACAACGAGCTATGGGTCGTATTCGGGAGCGGTGCCGAACGAGAAGATTACGTGGGGCAAGCTGGGCGAGGATACGCCCAAGTTCATTATTGAATCGGATGCCTCAATCGTGGCGCCGCTCGTGTTTGCGTATGTGCTGGGGTGGTAACTCGCGGTGGACATGGGTGCCCCAGGTCTCGACTTTGAGACCTGGGAGAGCACTCCGATCCAAGAGCCTCAGAGTAGCGGTCAGCTCTTCGGAAATACCACGAACGGCGCGGACATTTCCGCTCCCCCGACATTGAATGCGGGCTGGCCCAGCGCTGGCATCAACCGCGGTTCCCACTCCGGCGACTTGAGCTCGGGCATGGGCCGCGCGCGGAAGAGACGCTTGCACTGCTTTGCCGTCCAGCGCGCCCAGGTCTTTGACTTCTTGCGCCGCGCGCTGTCCGTCGAGATGCCGGTGCCCGCGTACATCTGCCGGTATAACTTTGAGAGAAAGATAAACGCGATGCGCGAAGTGATGTTGGGGCAGCAAGCGGAGCGCTCCCAGATAGCGCTCCAGTTGTAGAAGCGGTCCCACACCTTCTGCGTGCGCTCGCGAATCTCGTCCGAACTCATCGTGGGGTGGGGCGTGAACATCTTGGGCCGAACCTCGGTGGGAATCATCCAGTAGCGCGTGATGGGGACGTCACCGACGAGTGTGGGATTCTTGGCCTGTTCCTTCTCCCATTTGCCGAAGTCCACGGTACCTGGGAACGGCGTCATCATGACGAACTGGGCAAAGGTGACGCCGGCCTTGAGGGCCATCTCGACGGTGGCGTCGAAGGTGGCTGGGCGATCGGTGGGCAGGCCGAAGATGAACGAGCCCAGCACGTGTACGCCATGCTGCTTGAAGGTCTGCAGCTGCTTCGCCAGCGCCTCGCCGGAGTAGTTCCAGTCCTTGAATACGGCCTTGAGCCCCTCGGGAGTCACAGCCTCGACGCCCACCAGCGCGCCCTTGATGTTGGCGTTGCGCATCGCATCCAGATATTCGCCGTCCTCGCCTGCCTCCATGGTGATCTGCGTGAAGAAGACCATGTCTTTGGGCAGCTTGGCCAGCTCCTCCATCAGTTGGAAGCGCTCCTTGCGAATGGCGGTGAGTTCTTCGAGCTTGACGAGGTTGTTCTGCTGCCGGGCGAGGCGCAGATCGGTCTGCGTGACGGGATAGAAATTATCGTCCGCGAGCGCGATGAAGCGGAAGCCGATGCGGCGCAGCTCGATGATCTCGTCAATCACGCGCTGGTGGTTGCGCTGGCGCGGCTGCTGGCCGTCGGTGCGCCATACGCTGCAAAACGAGCAATGCTTGGGGCATCCGCGAATGGTCTGCACCGAGGCCCACATATATTTCTCGGGCTGCATTAGGTCCCAGCGCGCGGCCAGGAACTGCGAGCCCTCGATGCGGCCGCCCTCGTAGATGCCGCCGGGCTTGCCGGCCATGCAGTCGGCCACCACGCGGCCCCAGGCGATGTCGCCGTCGCCCTTGACCACCGCATGCGCCTCGCCGCGCTCCATGGCCTCCTCAGGGAACAGCGTGGCGTGGATGCCGCCATAGACGACCCACGCGCCGCGAGCGCGCGCCATGCGCCCCACCTGGTAGCCGCGCAGCGCGTTGCCGGTGTGCACGCTGATGCCCACGATGTCGCCCGGCTGGATGCTCTCGGGCACGATCTGTTCGAGCGACTCGTCGACCAGGATGGGGTCTCCCGCCGCTCGCGGCGTCGCGGCCGCAAGCACAAACAGCCAGCGCGGCGTAATAACCGCGGTGCCAAAAGAATTGTCGCTGGGATTGACCAGATGAACGCTCATCGGAATCCAACCTTTCGCCTTGCGAGTGCGGTTGCCGCAGAGAGCGTCATCGTGGCCGGAAGAATCGAGCAGCAGCATGTTCCGCCACCCCTGTCTCCGGATACGAATGTTCCCACCGGACTATTTTGCTCAGAGTATTTGTCTCCGCAGCGGAAGGATGGTCAATATTGCACACATCGCCGCAGACCGGCGACAGGGATTGACATTGAAGTCTATGTATCGCTTGCCAATGGTATCAGGACAGGCTTAGATTCGCCGCAGCCGGCAGAGCGGCAACCAGCGATGCCAGTACATTGTCATCGACCGTGGTGGTTGGCGCGATGCCCTGGTCATTCTGGAACGCATTGAGCGCGGCCAGCGTGTTGCTCCGGCCCGGCGTGCCCAGGATGCCGTCGATGCCGCCCCGTTTATTGGGGCCGGCCGGATTGTAGGCCTGATTGTTGTTGGCGCTCATCAGGAACGTCAGATAAAGCTGCGCCGCACGAACTTGCAGGTCGGGCAGCTTGGCCGGGTCCTGCAGATCCCCGTAGCTGGCGGTGAGCATGGCCGCGTATTTGGCCACCTGGCCGGAGCCGTTGTAACGCAGAGCAACGGTGTTCCAGTCCTGGGTGGCGAGCGCGGCGGCAATGTTTTTCTTGATGAGGAACGCCTGGAAGGCCTGCAATTGCAGGGCTTCGGAGGCGCAGCAATCCTGCACAAATGCCGAGACGTTAGCGTAGCCCACGGTGGCGAAGTTGAAGCCCATGACCTGGCCGATGCCCCAGGACGCGCTCTGCAATGCTGCATCGGCGTTGAGAGCGTATGCCTCGCCGAGCAGCCCGTACTCAGCGGCGCCTCCGGGATAGTCGCCGAACCCCGAGGCGCTGATATCGGGATTGGTCTGGTCGTAGATGCCGCCGGTGCGGGTGTGAAACTGGCCGTACTCGAAGAGAATCTGGGGACGGCGGTCGGCCAGATAGCCGGCCTTGCCCGACTCCACGTTGAGAATGGCCCACACCGATGGGGCGTCTGCGCCAAGCGCGGTCAGCGTGGCGTTGAAGTCGGCTGCGGCAAGCGGGACGGAGGCGCAGGGAAACGGGAGCGTGGCCATCGTGTCTCCTCTGAATTCTGGCGCTGGGCGCTGTCTGAGTGATATGACACCGGTGCGTTGCTCGTCAAGGGCAAATGGCATAGGAAGCCTCTCAGCAAGCTCTCTATTCGAGGGGCTCCCGCCAGGTCGCCGACCGCATGATGTTGTACCAATGCTGGGTGCCCCAGGTCCCGATTTTGGGACCTGGGATAGCACAAAACCCAATAGCAACGCACAAATTCAAACGGTCGCAGACCTAATTGTCGTTGCCGCGAACGCACTCGAAGTTACTCGCCACATTGCTGTCTCCCTGCCCGTTGTATCGAGCCACCCTGGGATACGGGCACAACGGGCGCGTGACCTCAACTGGCGCGGAGCCGCCAAGCTTGCCGCTGCCAATCAGCTTGTCCGGAGCCACCCCTTGCGTCACCCACCGGTCCAGCGCCATCAGCACGTCGTGGTCCGCATCGGCCCCCGCTTCGGCGTTGCCGAAGCTCGTTGGACCGGGGCCACCCGTGCAATGGCCCATGCCCGGAACCATGAAGAGCCGGTAGAAGCCCTGAACATCCTTTGCGTCCGCAGCCCGCGGGTCGGGACTGCTGGTGAGGAACGCAGTCACCTTCTCGTAGAAGGCGATCGAATCCAGTGGGGAAATGGCCGCATCGCTCCAACCGTGGTATTGAATCAGCTTGCCGCCGTGGTCCCGGAATGTGCGCAGATCGGGATTGTACGAGTTGAGGATGGGTGCATCTTTCTCGTCCGCGGCCTTCACGTCCCGGTCGAAGTCCATCGTATGCCAGTCCCAATTCGCATCTTCGTGCACCACCAGCGAGAAAAACCCGTTCCCGAAAAAGCTCTGAATGGAGCCCTGGGGAAACTGGGACAGGGGCAGAATCCATCCCACCCACGTGCCAGGTTCAGCCTCGCCGCCCGGCTCATACCCCGGATAGATCTGTTCTCCTGTTTTCGGATCTTTCGGTCCAGCATAGATCTGCTTCAGGGCGTCGATCTGCGGCTGCGTCAGGCAGTCCGCTCCGGCAGCCCCGTGACATAACAGGACCGATGGATCGAAGTGACACTTGCGCGGATCCTCAATGAGGCCGTCCTTGACCCCATCCAGTTCGTCGCAAGCCGCCAGCGCCGCCTTCTCGACAGCCGGGAGCTGCTCCGCGGCGATCCGGCTCTCCGGCTTTGCATTGAGCGCCAGCTCATTCCAGATAAACCCCGCAAAGTGGTGCGTCCAGTGGTTGGCGGGCGCTCCTGCGACGATGCCGTCGAAGTCTTCCGGGTAACGCTCTGCTTCCATCAGCGCTTCGCGGCCGCCATCTGAGCATCCCTTGAAATAAGCCCGCGATGCCGGCTTGTTGAAGTACCCCTGCAGGGCCGCCTTCGACTGCGCCGCCGTCTCATGCACTGCGCGATAACCGAAGTCGACCACTTTCTCAGGATGCCCGAGTGCCCATGCCGGGGTTACCGAGCTGATCATGTCCTGATTCTGGTGGCCGTCGTCGGTCTCGGCAACCGCGTAGCCTTCCGCGATAGGTTCAATCAACTCCGAGGGCTCAATCGTCCCGCCCCATCCGCCGCTTCCGAGCTGGAGGTACTTGCCGTTCCAGTTCTCTTGCGCTGGCATCCAGAGCGTAAAGTTAATCACTGAATCCGAAGTTGGCCGCGACACCGCAGCGATCTCGCAATGGCGCTTGACCGGGAGACTCTCCGCCTTGGGAGGAAAACCAAGCTGCACCTGGGTCGTGCCGGCCTCGACCCACTTTGCGGAGACGACCTCTCCATGGTCGAGCCTGAGATTCTTGAGGGCCTCGCATCTGTCTTGAGCCGTATCCAGATGGGTGGCTGCCGGCAGCACGGCGCCGCTCGCCTGGATGAGAACCATTTGCTGAGCATTGAGCGCGCAGGGGGCGAGCAGGAGGATCAGGAAAGTGGTTGACGAATGCCACAGAACAAGCTTCATGCAGTCTCCTCGCGAAACGCTCGCAAAACGTTGCGTGCGATTTGCCCACGGTATTTGGATAGAGCTTGTTTCAAAAACCTGTTTTGTGTCAGGGCGCGACTTCACAGGCTGCGGAAAAACGCTCTGACCGGAGGCTTTGTGTCAGGGCACGACTTCAGCCGTGCCGAAAGGGCCCCATAAGTGGCGGGCTTTAGCCCCTGAGGGATTGCCACTACCGGTCGATGGGACCATTTATGAAACACGCTCTAGGGAACCTCTGACTAAGTCGAGGTTTTGAAAGGGCACGACTTCAGTCGTGCCGCAAATGCTGCAAAATCAGCTGGGCTTTAGCCCCTTAGGGATGTCTTCCTCGAAAAGGGGAGCTTATTCAGAGGCTCCCTGGACAAAGCATATTCCCCTGGAATGCGGGTCGTCGAATAAAACATGACGAGTTCGACGATCGCACCGATGAGTCAGGCCGGCACGCCGCAGGGCACGAGCGTCACCGTCAGCACCGTGATGTCGTCCTCCTGGCCAAACTGGGCGCCCGCAGCTACGGCATCCTCCGCCGCCGCCGTGTTCCCCACCAACTCCGCCAGGCGCTCAAAGCCGAAAAGTTCGCCTTTGGAGTCGCGGGCTTCGAGCAGGCCCTCGGTGTAGAGAGTCAGCCGATCACCCGGCGCGAGAACCACTTCCTGATTTTCGTAACGCTCGTTTGGGTTGAGCCCGAGGGGAAGCGCGCCCGTCAGGTCCACCTGGTGGGCGTTCAGGAAAGGCGGCAGATGGCCGGCATTGGCGATGACGCAGCGTCCGTCGGGCTGGAGCAGCGCCACCAGGCAGGTGGCGAATCCACCCCCAAGACGGCCATTAAGCCGGCGATTCAGTCCTGCAAGCACCTGGGCCGGATCGGTGCTCACTTCGGCCAGGGTGCGGAGGGCGCCGACGATGAGCGAGACGGCCATCGCCGCTCTCAGGCCCTTGCCGCTCACGTCGCCGATGGCGACGAACGCGGAATCGTCGGGGTTGGGGATGATCTGGAAGAAGTCGCCGCCCACTTCCTGCGCCGGACGATAGGCGCTGGTGACGGCAAAGCCGCGCAGCGCAGGCTGATCCGAAGGAATGAGGATCCGTTGCAGTTCCTGCGCATTGCGAAACTCCTCGGCATCACGGAGCTGGCGCAGCCGCTGTTCGCGCTCGTACCGCCACACTGCGGTCACCACGGCCACCAGCAATGCGTGTTCAGAATCGTAATCGGGCTGAGGTCGTTGCCGGCCACCGTCACCAGCGGGGCCCAGAACCATGCGGCAAAATCCCAGTGCGTCCAGTGCAGGCCGGCGCTGAACCAATTCCCTAATCCCTGAAGAAAGTCGGCCAGGGCCGCCGTGATGGCGAGGAACCATAGCGCGCGGTCGAGGCGCCGGCGAACGGCAAATGCGATCAGCACCAGTGGATACGCCTCCATCAGCAGCGGGGGGATAGTGAATGCGATATCCAGGGTCAGGAAGCGGTGACCGGGCCACTCCCACCAGTGGAATGCCTGCAAGCCAGAGTCGAGCCCGTTGAAGAGGATTGACCCGGCAGCCAGCCAGCGCGTCCAGAGCACGAGCCGCCGATTATCCGTCAGTTCAAGCAGGTAGACAAGCAGGAACCAGAGCGTCACATCCTCCAGACAGATGACCAGGGCGATGGTTCCGTACCCCTGGCGAAAGCTGAGCACGCCCGGAATCGTCAGGTACGGGAGGAGCAGCAAAGGGTGCAATATGTAAAGCGCCATCCAGAAGAGCAGGCTGCGGCTCCGGTCCCGCAGCCAGCCGAAGAAGGCGAAGAGCGACGCGATGCCCGCCAGCAGCGCAACCGCCAGCGTAAACAGGTTGCTGAGAAGCCAACGGAACCACAGGGTGGAGGCGAGCGCGTCGAGCGCTGGCGGCGTGCCAAGAATTGGCGTCCGCACCAGGCCGCCCTCGTACTCGGCCGCAAAGAAGACAAAGGGGGCTTTCCATACGCGAATCGCCAGCACTCCGGAGCGCGCCGCGCCGAGCGGCATGGAAAAGGTCGCGCGCGCGCTGAGCTGGGCCACGCCAAGTTCGGATTCCCCGAACCAAACCGGGTGCGGCGGCAGGTTTCCCCAGCGGCCGATCAGGCGCCCGTTCCAGTAAACCTCGGCTAAGTCATCGACAAAGGGAAGACCGAGGTCGAGTTCGAGCGCGTGGTTCGGCGCGGCCGCGGGGCGTTCCAGCACGATCCGTCGCCGGTACCATGCGAAGCCGGTCAGGTTGCGGAATCCCTGCTCCTCCCAGGTGCGGCCGTCTCGATCTGGGGCCATCCGGAGTCGTCGAAATCCGGCAGAGCCCAGGCTGGATTGTCGCCGGGGTGAAACTGCCATGTCCCGTCCATCGGCAGGGTGGCCTGTCCGATTGTGTCTATCGGCAAGGGCGAAGGTGCCGCGCCGACGACGGTGGGAGCGAGCAGCAGAGCCGTAATCAGGAGGGTTATCCGCATTCCAGCCTCAGTTGTTCAGGGGCTCTCGGGGAGGGGTTCATCGTATCACGGCGGAACTTATGAGCGCCGGATTACTGCTTGAGGATAATGCGCACTTTTTGGCGGGTTATCGGCCCTCGGAGGCTGCACCACGGCTCGATTTCCTGAGCTGCTCGGAACGCGGTGTGGCACAATGGGCCTTCCAGCATCATCGAACCGGAGGCGCACTGCATGCACGTTATTTCCAGGATTGGTTGGAGCGCAATTGGCCTCGCATCGATTGCAGCGGTTGCCGGCGGAGCGCCACCGGCGCGGTCGCAGGCTTTCACCATTGAGCAGGCGCTGAGCGCGCCCTTTACCGAGCACCTGACGGCCGCGCCGGCCAAGGGGCGGCTGGCCTGGGTGGCGAACATCGGCGGACGGCGCAACGTGTGGCTGGCTGAGCCTACGCTGAGCCCGGCGGGCTACCGGTCGCGTCCGCTCACGCATTATGCGGACGACGACGGGCAGGAGCTGAGCACGCCGCAGTGGACCGCCGATGCAGAGTGGCTGGTGTATGTGCGCGGAGACGGCGCGCAGGGCGAAACTCATCCGGTGCCCAATCCCGCTTGGTTTGCCAAGGGCGCGCAGCAGCAGGTCTGGGTGGTGGGCGCGCAGGGCGGCGAGCCGCGTCTGATCTCCGAGGGGCACACGCCGGCGGTGTCGCCCGATGGCAAGTCGGTGGCCTACGTGCTCAAGGGGCAGATATGGCTGGCGCGGCTCGATGACGAAAAGGCCAAGCCGGAACAGTTGCTGCAGACGCGCGGATCGGCGCAGGACCTGCGCTGGTCTCCCGATGGCGCGCGGCTGGCCTTTGTGAGCGATCGCGACGACCACAGCTTCATCGGCGTTTATTCGCTGGCCGCGAAAGCGGTCGTTTGGATGGAGCCCTCTACGGATTTCGATCGCGATCCCGAGTGGTCGGCCGATTCTGCGCGCATTGCGTACCTGCGCGTTCCTCCGGACAAGAACGCGATGATGTTTGTGCCCCATCGTACCGCTCTGCCGTGGTCGATCCGCGTGGCCGACGCTGCAACCGGGAAGGCTGCCGAGATCTGGCGAGCCGACGAGGGCGCGGGCAGCGCCTACCGCGAAACCGACTCGACCGAGCAGCTGCACTGGACCTCGAGCGGCCGCATTGTTTTCCCGTGGGAGAGCGATGGCTGGCTCCATCTTTATGCAGTGCCTGCGGGCGGCGGGCCGGCGCTCAAGCTGACTCCCGGCGAGTTTGAGGTGGAGCACGTTTCGCTCAGTGCAGACCGCAACACGCTGGTCTTCGACTCCAATCAAAATGACGTGGACCGGCGGCACGTGTGGCGGGTGAACTTTGGCGCCGACGGATCCAACTCCGCGCCCGAGGCCGTGACCAGCGGCGATGGCATTGAGACGCAGCCGGTGGTGGCCAGCGATGGCGCGACGGTGGCTGTGCTGCGCTCCGATGCGCGCGTGCCCATTCGCGCGGCCGTGGCGGCAGGCGGCAAGCTGATTGATCTGGCCCCGCAGGCCGTGCCGGCAGATTTCCCGGGCGCGCGCTTTGTCGTGCCCCAGCAGGTGATCATCACTGCGACAGATGGGATGACGATTCACGGGCAGCTGTTTTTGCCCGCCGATCTCAAGCCCGGCGAGCGCAGGCCGGCGGCGGTCTTTTTTCATGGCGGAAGCCAGCGGCAGATGCTGCTGGGCTGGCATTACATGGAGTACTACTCCAATGCTTACGCGATGAATCAGTACCTGGCCAGCAAGGGATTCATTGTGCTGAGCGTGAACTATCGCAGCGGCATCGGCTATGGCCTCAACTTCCGCGAAGCGTTGAATTATGGCGCGGCGGGGGCCAGCGAGTTCAACGACGTGATGGGCGCGGGGCTCTGGCTCAAGGCGCGGCCCGATGTGGACGGCGCGCGCATCGCAAGCTGGGGCGGCAGCTATGGCGGCTACCTGACGGCGCTGGCGCTGTCGCGCGCGTCGAGCCTGTTTGCCGCCGGTGTTGACATGCACGGCGTGCACGACTGGAACCTGGAGTTGCCGACATTTGTGCCCAGCTACGATCCCAGCCAGCGGGCGGAGACGGCGCGGCTGGCGTTTGAATCGTCGCCCATCTCGTCGGTGAGCACATGGCGCTCGCCGGTGCTGCTGATTCACGGCGACGACGACCGCAATGTGCCGTTTGCCGAGACGGTGCAACTGGTGGAGGCGCTGCGCCGGCAGAAGGTGGAGTTTGAAGAGCTGATCTTTCCCGATGAGATTCACGATTTTCTGCTGAGGCGGGATTGGGCGCATGCGTATGCGGCCGGCGCGGAGTTTCTGGAGCGGAAGCTGGGCGGCGCGGCGAAGCAGTGAAGTCTGCGGACGCGATCGAGACCAGCTGGGCGCGATCATGGGTGCCCCAGGTCTCGATTTTGAGACCTGGGATTGCTAACTGCCGTCCAAGGTGAGGCTGATGTCGTTGAGCCACTCTGCCACGAAGTCTTCGTCGACGGGGTCGAGAATGTAGGCGTCGTTCAGCAGCAGCATCGTGGCCCACTGCACCAGTTCGCGCTCCGAGATCAGTCCCAGCCGTTTCGTTTCGAGCGCCGTGGCAATGTGGGCGCGCGTGATCTCGATGCCAGGCTCAGGCACCCGAAATCGTGTGCTGGTCTTCTGTCCCGGCCCGAAATCAATCTCGAAGACCCCGGCGAGCGAACCGCGCAACTGGTCGACGCCAATTTCGAGAGCTGCGAAGCGACGAAGCGCGTCGATCTGCTCCGCGGTCAGCTCCGGCAGCTCCGGCTCTTGAATCACGCGGTGCCTTTTCGCTTTGCGCCTGACCCGGCCCTGCGAGAGCTGTTCTTCTTCGTGAGCGCCTTTTTGGCAGCGGCTTTCCGCCGCCGCAGCTCTTCGCGCGAATACATCGACCCACGGCATTTTTTCGCGCCGCAGTTGCAGATGGCTTCGTCGTCGCCGCCGTCGTAGAGACAGTAGTCGTAGGTGATCTCGTCGCCGGGCGCGATGTTGCGGATGGCCGTCACCCAGACGCGGCCGTCCTCCTCGCGTGTCTCGCAGTTGGGGTCGCAGCTGTGGTTGATGAACATCGCCGTGCAGTGGCCGTCGATGACGATCGTGCCGTCGCCGAGTCCAAACAGGTAGGTGATAGGCGAGTCCTCGTAGGCGGTGTCGGCTTCGTCCTTGGTCAGGCGCGGGCCAGTGTATTCGGCCACCCGATCGTCAGGCGAAAACGCGGAGGTGGCGTAGCAGCCGGCAGCGTGGATAGCGGATGAGCGGATGATCAGTCCCATGCGAATGTGCGATGCTTTCCTTAGGGGCGTTGCCTATTGAGCCGGCCCAAATTGAGTGTGAGGTTTCCCGCCCTTGCGCCAGAAAAAAGGCGCAAAGTCGGAGCACGGAGTCTCAGTGTTGGGCCTGTCGGAAAACGGCCTATGGAACGCATCGTACCATTGATAAGGCAGGAACCTGCGAATTGAGACAGAGCATTTATCTTGTAGCGGTTTTGGCTGGCTGCCTGTTTGAGGCGCCGGCGGCCCGCGCACAACAGGCCCCGCCGGCCAATCCGCCCGCAAACGGCCAGAAGCCGGCGCAGCCCGCTGGGAATCCCTTCCCCGAAGACACAAATACCGTGCCCGTGATGCCCGACGCCCACTCTGCGCCTGAGGCGCGGACGGATGCCATCGCGCCTGAGTCCGGCGACTTCCGCGTCGCCGTGCCCGCCGCCGATACCGATCCCGCGCGCAGCCCGGACGAGCCGCAGCCTGACTCCATCGACACAGCGCATACCGGCGAATCCAGCTCCAGTTTCAAGGACCTCGAAAAGCTTCTGCCCAATCCCGACGAGGAAGTGAACCCGAAGCAGAAGATGAAGGAGCCGAGCCATCAGGAGGCGGCGTCCACCGACATCGACGTGGGCAAATATTACATCGAGCGCAAGGATTGGAAGGCGGCGCTGTCCCGCTTCCAATCCGCCATGGTGCTCGACCCCGAAAACCCCGAGGTCTACTGGGGACTGGCGGAAACGGACCGGCATCTGGGCGACTTTACGGACGCCCGCGCCTACTACCTCAAGCTGCTCGATTACGACCCGGACGGCCCCCACGGCAAGGCTGCGCGCAAGGCGATGAAGGAGCCTGAGATTGCCAACGCGCAGAACTCGGCCCAAGGCCAGCCCGCTGCGGCGCCGAAGAAGTAGCCGGCAGGGTCGCAATCGGTCAGGGGGCCGACGGCGGTCTTTGATTTTGCGGCCTGGCCTGCGGCGGAGTTCGTCCCTGGACAAAAAACAGGAGGGCCGAAGCCCTCCCGCTTTCCTTGCTCTCTGCTTTCTTGAGTGCTACTGTACCGTCCCAGAAGTCCATTGCGTAACAAATCTGTCATCCTGAGCGAAGTTTGGCCATCTTTTCGGCCAAACGTAGTCGAAGGACATGCGTTTTCACGGTGCCAACTATGCCCCGACAGCACACTAGTGCCATGACTTTGTGGTTTCGTAATCTCAACCACGAGATTGGGTGCCCCAGGTCTCGATTTTGAGACCTGGGAGACCACCAATTCACGCGGTCACGGCGCTAGTCCCCGGTTCCGGTCAGGGTCACTTCCTGCGGCGATGCGGCTGCGTTGTCGCCGATTTTCACCGCGGCCGTCAGCGTGCCCGTGGCCTTTGGCTTGAACGTGACAGAGATGGTGCAGCTCTTGCCCGCTGCCAGGCTGGCGCCGCAGGTGTTGGTCTGGCTATAGGAACCCACGCCGCTCCCCATCACGGTGATTCCCATGCCGGTTCCGGTCAGCGTCAGCGCCGACACTCCACTGTTGGTAAGCGTAACCACCTGCGCTGCAGAGGACACCCCCACCTTGGTGGTGGCAAAGGTCAGGCTTGATTTGGAAAGCACCACCTTCGGCCCGGTCCCTGTGCCGCTGAGAGCGATTCTCTGCGGAGTGCCTCCGGCATTGTCTCCAATCAGAACCGTGGCCAGGAGTGTACCGCCGGCGGTGGGCTTGAAGGTGACCGTAATGGTGCAGCTCTTGCCCACCCCTACAGCCGTGCCGCAGGTGTTGTTTTGGGAATAGCTGGCTTCACCGGCTCCGGCAAACGAGATGCCCCTGCCGGTTCCAGTCAGGCTCAGCCCCGCATTGCCGGTATTGGTGAGCGTAACGGACTGCGATGCCGCGGCCGTGCCGATCTTGGTGCTGACAAACGTGAGGCTGGTATGCGACAGGGTTACTGCCGCTCCAACGCCCTCACTGGTGAGCGTGATCTTCTGCGGCGAGCCTGTGGCCGCATCGGCGATGTTGACATCTGCCGAGAGCGACCCGGGGACCTGGGGCGCGAAGGTCACGGTGATGGTGCAGCTCTTGCCCACCGCGACCTCGGCCCCGCAGTTGTTCGTCTGCTTGAAATCGGCCGGATCGGGACCAGTGATTGAGATGCCTTCGCCGGTTCCATTCAGCACCAGGGCCCCGGTGCCGCTGTTGGTGAGGATCACCTGGCTTGAGGCCGTGTTGCCTACATCGGTGGGCGCAAAGCCGAGGCCGGTGGCGGAGAGCTTGACCGCCGGCGCCGTACCCGTGCCCGAAAGCGCGACGGTCTGCGGCGAACCGGTGGCATTGTCGCCCACGCTGACCGATGCGGTAAGCGCACCGGCGGCTGCCGGCTTGAACGTGACCGTGATGGTGCACTTGCCGCCAACGGCAACGCTCGTACCGCAGGTGTTGGTTTGGGTGAAGGAGCTGGCGTCGGTTCCTGTCACCGTGATGCCTTTTCCAGTGCCGCTCAGGGTGAGCGCCGACTTGCCGGCGTTGGAGAGCGTAATGGCCTGGCTGGCGCTGGAGGTCCCCTTCAACGTGGCAGCAAAAGCGAGCGAGGTCTTGGAGAAGCTGGCCACCGGCAGAGTGGATTGCGGCCACGCCTTGACGACATTGGCCACGTTGAGCGAGCCCAGGCCGGTGGCGAGGTCGAAGCCCTCTACCGCGTTGTAACCGGAAAGGACTCCGATTTCATCGCCGGAATGTATCACGGAACAATTGGGCGAGGAGTCGGTCGCGTCGCAGGGCTGCGCGATAGTGTCCGTGTCAATATCGTTGAAATAGCAGCTGGTGGAATCGGTGACTGACTCCGCCTTGCAGCCGGTGTAACTCTGCGTTGCGGCAAGTTTATAGAGCTCGGTGTTGGGGCTGCCCTGCGGCGAGCCGGCCTTCTGGTTGATCAGAGCCATCACGCCGGCCATGGCGGGCGTGGAGGCCGAGGTTCCGCCCACCTCCTGCGCAGTGTTTTCATCGGTGTCCGAGTAGGTGCAGGTCCCGGCGGCCGACACGCAGACCAGATATGCGCTGCCCAGGAAGCCATTCGATGCAAAGAACGAGACATCGGGCAGATCGCGCTTGCCGTCGGCAGGAATGCCGGTGACGCTTGCCTGCCAGCTCGGCTTGGCGTAGCCGCCGGCGCAGCTTGACGAGGTCTGTCCGTCGCTGGTGGTGCAGCTGCTCTTGCCGCCGCCGCCGCCTACGGTGTCCACCAGGGAGGCCAGGTTCACGCCGAAGTCCTCGTAAACCTGCTGATACCAGTCGACGACAAAGTTGCACGCCTCTTCCCCGTCGCTGGGCGTGGATGCGCCCTCAGCCTGCGCAGCGCTTTGAAGATAGGACAGCACCAGGGGGTTGACGCAACTGTCGTTCCAGGGAACCTCGGGAACATAGTTGAGAGCGCTGGCACCGGTGGTTGCGTTGTTGCTGGAGCTCCAGTAAGGCGAAGCGGTCGAACCCCAGTTCAGATCGGTGCCGCCCACAGCCGTGTCGTAGGGAGTGGACGCCAGGCCGCTCACGGTCAGTCCGTACTCGGCCGCATAGGGCGGATTGCCGCCGTCCTGGCCGTCGTCGCAGGAGGCTGAGCCGGAGTCGCCGGCGGCCACAAAGACCGCGATGCCCTCGGAGTAGGCCGTCTGCCACAGGTTGTTGTAGGAGGTGTTGCCAGCCGTGCCTTCGCCCAGTTCGCAGAGTCCGTAGCTCACGCTCAGGATGGGCGCGGTCTTGTTCTGGATCACGTATTTGGCCGAATCGTAGACCGTATCGTCGGTGGTGGACTTGGCGCCGGAAACCACCAGCACGATGCTGGCTCCTGGAGCCACAGCGCCCGACCACTCCACGTCCAGGGAGTTCTCGTACTGGTCGTCGAGGGTACAAGTCGAAGTGGGCGTTACGCCGCACTGGCCGGGGTTGTCGCCGTTGCCCACGGTCTGCGTGAAGGACTTGATGGCCGGCAGACCGAAGCTGCTGCGGAAGGTGGAAAGATCGGTAGTGGAGATTTCACTGGTGCCGGCGATGGCGATGGTCTGCCCTGTGCCGTTCACGCCTGCATTCCACTCGGGAAGCACGTTGTACATGGTGGCAAAGTCGTAAGGGACAACGTCTTCGATCAGGTAAGCGTCATTGCCGTCGCTGGCCGGCACGTTGATGCCGTACTCGGGGTGCGGGAGGGAGGGAAAGCCCGCGCCGCCCGACTTGGCGTGTTCGCCTTCGGGGGCAGGCTGGCGACGCCACTTTCCGGTTGCCTTGTCCTGCGTAACCTTGGCGCCCAGCTTGTGTAACGGGCGGGGCGTGAAATCATGCAGAGCCTTGACGCCGGTAACAGCCGGAGCCAGTGCGGCCGGCATTTTGGGGTCGCTCATGTTGGCGATGTGGTGCACGCCCCTTACGTCGAGATTGTGAATCTCGGTGTGGAACGCCTCCTGGACCTGGGCAGCCGTACCGCCGAACCGGATGGACATGCGATCCGCGCTGACCTCATCCACTGAAAACCCATGGCCCCGCAGCCAACCGGAGATGGCCGCAATGTCGCCCAGGTTGGGACCGAAATCCTCACCCACCTGTTCCGGCTCAAGCCACTGGTGAAAATTGGGCGAGGCGGAGTCGTAAAGGCCGGCCACGTATTGGTCAAAAGCTGCCTGCTGCTCTGGGGAGCGCTTCAGCACCAGCACCAGGCCGGTCATGGGCAGGGCCGGGCTCACCGGTCCGCGATCGTTGGCAGCGCGGGCGGCCGGGTGCGTGTTGCCCGGGAGCGTAACGAGCTGACTGTCGTCGATGCGATCGACAATGCGGGGAGGGGTGGGAT
>Ga0302324_100005256_pt1 | contig 28275 bp, 27 predicted proteins | sample Palsa_T0_1_FD_201949 | JGI IMG/M metagenome (GOLD analysis project Ga0302324, IMG submission 201949) | Peat permafrost microbial communities from Stordalen Mire near Abisko, Sweden - Palsa_T0_1 | ecosystem: Environmental > Terrestrial > Soil > Palsa > Peat permafrost | place: Sweden: Abisko...
CACGCGTACTCGTCTTTTCACAAATTCCGCTGATTGCGCCATACGTGATGTTCACGCGCTTGACCGTATCGACGGTTCCAATATGGCAAATCGCCCTGTCGATCGTCATCAATATCGCCGCAGTCGTGTTTATTGTTTGGGGCGCCGGCAAAGTGTACCGTGTCGGCTTATTAATGTACGGGCGGCCACCCAGTTTCAAACAAGTTATCGCCGCGCTGCGTGCCTAAGGGTAGCGCGTGAATAAAGCCCTCATCCCGATTCTCGGCATCACGCTCGTCGACGTGCTCGGCTTCACGATGCTCATTCCGATCCTGCCCTATTATGCGGAGCATTACGGAGCTTCGCCCGTCGCGGTCGGCGCAATCTACTCGACGGTCGCGCTCTGCGCGCTCGTTGCCTCGCCGCTCTGGGGACGGCTGAGCGACCGAATCGGTCGTAAAGGCGTCTTGCTCGCATCGCAAATTGCGGCGGCGGTCGGATTCGTCCTACTCGGGATCGGCGGAGCGCTCTGGGTGATCTACGTCGCTCGCGCGATCGAAGGCCTCGGCGGTGGCGGCCTCGGCGTAACGCAGGCATATGTCAGTGACGTCACAACGCCCGAGGAGCGTGCCCGTGCGTTCGGTCTTGTCGGCGCGACATTCGGCGTCGGTTTTCTTATCGGCCCGGCGATTTCGGGAATTCTCGTGCGCTACGGTTATAACGTGCCGCTCTTTTTGGCTGCAGGCCTCGCGGTCGCTACAATCTTCTTAACGTTGTTCTTGCTGCCGGAATCACACAAACCCGTTGCATCGGCGGTTTCGCTCACACGGATATTTGAAGCGCTGCGCGCGCCGAAGCTTGGCACGCTCCTGCTCGCGCAATTCGCGTTTTCGTTCGGTTTTTACGCATGGATCTCCATTTTTGCACTGTTCCTCGAGCGTACGCTTGGATTTGGACCATCGAGTGCGAGCTTCGTGTTCGTCGTGACGGCCATCATCAGTATTGTCGTGCAATCACTCCTGATCGGAAAACTTGTTGACCGATTCGGCGAGGGCCGAATTGCGATTGTTGGCCTGGTGTGTGCGATTGGCGCTTATGCGTGCGTTCCGTACATCACATCGACGACCAGCTTGATCGCCGTTGTCGTCTTTTGGGCCCTTTCCGGCGCGCTTTTGCGTCCCGCAATGAGCGCATTAATTTCACACGCGGCGCCGGCGGAAATGCGCGGCACGCTCTTCGGCGTCAACGACTCGCTCGGCAATCTCGCTTTCGTCATTGCGCCGATCGCCGCGACACTCGTGCTCTCACACAATATTCGCGCCGTCGGTTTACTGCCGATGGCCGCTGCCGTTGCGGCGCTCGCGATCGGTTACCGAATGTTCTCGAGCCCGACAGCAAGCGTCGAAGTCGAATCAGCGTAGCCGAAGGAACCGTTGTTCCCCAAGGCTACGCGATCCGTTCCTCGATCCGAACGTTGTATAGCGATAGGTACTTAACCCATTCCGCCGCAGCGGTATGACGCTTGATGACAACGTACGGGATGTGATGCGGTTCCCGCGGCTTGATCCGAAGCGGCATGCGTGCCTCTTCGGGAGTCCGGTCGCGCTTACGGTTGTTGCAATCGGAACAACATGCGACGAGGTTATCCCAGGCGGAGCGACCGCCGCGGCTGCTTGGCAGCACGTGGTCAACCGTCATCGTCCGATCGCCACGGTCGCCGCAATACGCGCAGCGGTAATCGTCGCGCAGTAATACGTTCTTCTTCGTCAACGGTACCCGCGGGCGCCGGCGTACGATGAAGTAGAGCATCCGTACGATGGACGGCAGCCGAATTGCGATCGAGGTCGATCGCAACTCGCCGGGATCTGCGTGCAGTACTTCTGCCTTGCCGACAAACACGAGCCGGACGGCACGTCGGAGATCGACGACGCCGAGGGCTTCATACGTACAATTCAAAACGAGAACACCGGTCATCGAAATCTCCTTTCAGAAGATAGTTCTGCTGGAGCATGTGCGCGGAATTGAACCGCGCTCTCGGCCTTGGCACAGCCGCACATCACCACAATGCTTCACACGCAGATTGGTAGACAGGGTGGGACTCGAACCCACGATGAAATAACGCCATGTAAAAGCGCTGCAATCGCCGCTATGCTATACCCGTCCAAGTTGGTGCCGTCGGGGGGAGTCGAACCCTCGACCGTCCGCTAATCGGGCGGATGCTCTACCACCTGAGCTACAACGGCACGTTTTACAGTACGAACTCCCCTGGGACGGTTCCGACCCGTCTTCGCAGACGTGAAAAGCCTGCATCCTAGCCAGTGGAAGACCAGGAGATGGCGGACACGACAGGCTTCGATCCTGCGACCTTTCGGTTGACAACCGAGTGCTCTACCGAGCTGAGCTACGTGTCCATGAGTGTGGCCGCGTGAAGGTCCGAAGACTTCTCCGGACCTTCACGCGTTTACGACGCACGAGCGAAGTCGGCGATGAGCGCAGGCGCTGCTGCGTCGAAGCCGACAACGTCGAGCGTGCCTGCGTCGTTCGGATCGGCGATGGTGAATCCGGTCGCCGTCATGCCGACGACAACGAGCTTGGCGGCAATGCCGGTCCGCTCGCGATACGTCCGCAAGGCTTCGATCGGATGGACCGCGCCCGCCCACGTCTCGTTGTCCGTGTAAATCACGAACAAGTCGATCGCCAGACGGTTTTCCAATGCATACAGCATCGGAAGCGCGCAATCCGTGCGCTCGAACGGCAGATTCTCCGTACGGCTCACGATCTGCGCGACGGTATCCGACGCAGCGATTGGGAGCGGAACGAAGCGATCCGAGAACGCCATCACCCGAACGGACGTATCCGTCCGCACGTGCGTGAGCGCCATCGCCGCCGAACCAACGCGCGGCGTGAGACCCGGAATACCGGCAATCTCACCGCCGCCCATCGAACCCGACACGTCGAGACCAATGAGCGTGCGCGCACCCGTCGGCTTGACTGACGCGAAGGCGAGGCCGAAGGCCGCGTCAAGTGCGTCAACGATTGCGCCGACGGGCTTCCACTGCGAACGACCGCGCGCACTGCGACCCGAACGATACGTTTCGAGTGCGGCGAGAACGGCGATCGGGTGAATGCGCGCACTGCGCAGCCGCACCGGGTCGGCGATTTGGGCCGCAACCGTTCGCGTCGCCACCGAGCCGGGCGTCAAAAGACCGACGCGCGTGAGCGTTGCGAGGTTGCGGATCAGCGCCGTTTGACCCAGCCGTGGAAGCAGCGCTTCCCAGACGAGCGGCTCGCGCAGCCACGCGCTCGGCAGAGCTTCACGTGGAAGACCGCTCTCGCGCGCGATATGCGACCACGCGACGGCATTGGGCTCCGTTGACGCATGCGCCGTAGCGCGTGCGCCGATGAGCGCGAGACCGGGCGCAACCGTTTCGGGAACGGTTTCACGCGCAATCCACGCATAGAGCGCTGCCCGCTCCGCTTCCGTTGCGCGCGGATGCGCGAGACGAAAGACGTCACGATGCGTGAAACCATGACGATCGCGGTACTTCACGACCTGGTAGGCGAGCTCGCCGACCGGATGTGCGTCGTACCACGCGCCGACTGCGCGCCGCAAGCCTCGACCCCAACCGCGGAACTGTTCGACATACGAACAGAACTCGAGCAGGTGCGAACCCGTGCGGCAAACGCGACGAAGGCCCTCGCCAAGCGCGCGCGCCCGCGTCGCATCATCAGCCAAGCCGGCAATGAGCGCGAGTGCGAAAATTGCCGGCGAGACTTTCGGCGCGCGACCGCTTTCCGAAATCGCAATGACGCGATCGAGAACCGCCGCGCCATCCGTACGGACAAGCGCCGCCAGATGCGTGACATTTTCGACCGTAAGCGTGCGCTCCGACGCGTAGTACGTGCCGCCCTCACTGCCGAGGATCAGGAAACGATCCACACGATCGAGCGGCGCGATTGCGAAGACGTAGCCGCCGGCAGCATTCCGTTTTTGCTTACGGCCGGGAAGCCGTTTGAATTGTGCCGTGCCGATCACGCGGCCGTGCAAGAGATTACGAAGCCATGACATGACAAGAGACCTCCTTTACATTGAAGTGAGTAAGAGTGCAAAAAGGTAGGCGCGGGCGAGTGGTGATGACGGGTGAGCTCGGCGGTCGCCGTCGAGATTCCACTCTCGAGCGCTCGGTTGAGGAGAACCATCATCTTCCGGCCCGCGCCGGAAACAGGCGAATGGTGCACGGGAAATGCCGCACGCAGGACACGTACGTGTCGGGCGTCCGGGTTCGAACCGGTGAAGCGACTACCAGATAACCCGAGCGTTCGGCCCGAATCGAAATGAAATGATGACGTGACGCGGACAAATGGTGACGACAGGACGGCTTGCGCCTATGAGGCTTACACCTCGCTCAGTGGAAGTGAGAACCTGTCATCGTCCGGCCCGCGCCGAACGAGGAGAATGTGATACGGACAAGTTGGCGGGCATTATCGCCGTGCCGCGCACACGTGCGCGGCACCCAGCGTCGAACTGGTTGGTCGGCGATCCCGATAACCCGAGCTATCGGCCCGTATCTGATTGTTGTCGCGGGCAAAGTGTGTACCGAGGCTTCCGGTTCGTGCGAACCGGACCGCGCTCTACCATCCAAATGGAGGTCACGGCGCGAGTCGAACGCGCTCATCGCGGTTTTGCAGACCTCCGCCTTCCCACTTGGCTACGTGACCTTGGCGCCGTCAGAAGGATTTCAACCTTCACCCTTCGGCTTCGGAAGCCGACGCGCTATGCGATTGCGCCATGACGGCCCGCTGCGAGAGCACAAAGCGCGTGTAGCACGAGTGCCCGCGCTTGTCGCGCCAGTAGAACTCATCGCGACACCGGTTGATGACACTTACGTTAACCGGTGAGCTCGTCACGCGCCGCTCCGCAAAGTATTCGTTGGTATAGAGCAATCCCGCCGGCAGCACGATCGTATCGCCCGGTCGCGGCGTTCTTGCCACGTTGACCACGCGAAGCGTCGGTCCACGTTCCGCGTTGTATTGCATGTTGTTTTCCTTTCTGAAGTGTGAGCAGTATTGTGAATTGGCATGGACGGCCGGATTTGAACCGGCGATCTCTCGGGCCCAGGCCGAGCGCGATGCCAAACTTCGCTACGTCCATATGGAGCGCACGGAAGGATTCGAACCCTCAACAACGCGCTTAGAAGGCGCGCACCCGTTCCAGCCGGATCTCGTGCGCATGAAATGGAGCACACGGCCGGATTCGAACCGGCTGCCTCCCGATTACGAAACGGGCGCCCGACCAAGTGAGCTTCGCGTGCATCTTTGGCTCCCGGTCATGGGCTCGAACCACGTTCTCGAGGTCCAAAGCCCCGCATCTTGCCACTTAGACGAACCGGGAATATTGGTACCACCGCTGAGAATTGAACTCAGACCGATCGGTTAAAGGCCGACTGCTCGACCTTCGAGCTACGATGGCGATGTAAGTAGTGCTCTATTTGCAAGTAGAGAGAAACGTTTTCGCTACGATCGAACGAAATGAGGATTATGTCCGACCGCGTTAGCACTTTTTTCCGCGTGTATACCGGACGCCAATCATGCAAATAGATGAAGGGGATATTATCGGCGGCTTCGAGCGCGCGTACGACGCATCGCAGACACGCCTTTGATCCGCCGGATCGCCCAGGTAGCCGGACCGCCTGTAAATCAAAGTGTCACGATTACCGTCGCCGCAATGGATGGACGAACGTGGACACGCGGATTTTCCGGACGTTTCGACGTTACATCGCCGGCCTGCATCTTCACGACGCCTCATCCGTATGTTCTTGGCGTTCGCGTTCAAGGCATCGGGTATGCCATTGGTACTGTCCATCCCGATGATCCGGCGTTGCTTGAAGTTACTCCCTTGAGCTGTAGCGCATCCGATGTCCGCGACGGTCGAATGTTCCTGGCAGATCACCTCTGGGTTTACGCATTCGACGGCGTTCGGTTACTTTGGCAATCGCGTCGCCTTTCGCTCGACGGGATAAGTAACCTAACGTATTCTAATGGAATAGTTCGCGGCATCGCTCGAGACGTAGAAATTGAATCAGTTCCGTTCAGCATCAACGCGGATACTGGAGAGTCCGAGGGCGGTTTCACCGATTTTGACTTCCAGCCTACCGACGACTAACGGACCCCGAACGGATTTATTGGTCGGCGAGGAGAGGGTTGAACTCTCACGAGCGATTGCTCGCCACGGTCTGAGCGTGGTGTGTCTGCCATTCCACCACTCGCCGAGATATGGTGGACGCGCTCGGACTTGAACCGAGATGTCACATGATGACGTATTTTAAGTACGTTGCGGCTACCGAATTACGCTACGCGCCCAAAATGAGACGAAAAATGGCCCGGGACGCCGGCTTCGAACTGGCGCCCGTGGCGCCTTATGAGGCTTTCGGACTATCTTCGCAATTATCGGCCGCTGCGGCCGTCGGCCGGTCTGTGGTCGTTGCTCTGTAGTTCCCAACGCCCGAGTTGGGCGTATTGGCGAATCTCATCTGCAACGTTCGGGTCGCCGGAATGGCGTTCGACAACCTTGATAATTTGATCGATCTTGTCGTCGTCGAGTGGACCGAGCATGCGGGTAAGGTCGCCTTGATCGACGCCTCGTGCCGAGTCGAACTTCATAAGCACCAGATATGGCAACGGGATGACGCGCAATCTGGTTTGGTCTTCGACACGTCCGCGAAACGCCTCTTTGCACCAATCCTGCGGGCTAGAAATCACATCGACTTCAAGATCGTCTTTCGTCCACGCTTCTCCATAGAGTCCGAGCGAAGAATTGGGGAAAAAGAGTTCGTTTTGCTTGGTGAAATTATTCTCGCGTAGTTGTTTGCCTGCGTCAGCGAACCGGTCGGTTTCGACCATGAAATCGATATCTTTCGTGACGCGCTCCGGAGCGTAGGCGCGCGTTGCGACACCTCCGACGACAATGAAGGGAACGTCTCCGAAGATGTCTTGCGGCTTCACTGCTAATTTCGTCCTCGGCAAGGCCATGAGGAATGCCATGTTACTTCCCGCCCCGATCGGTTGCTTGCGCATACCGCGTTCGAGATAGAAGCGTCGGCGCTGCTTTGCACTCGTGACATCAATCACTCGGCTTTCTTTCTCCTGAAACGCCTCATTTGACTCTTGCGGGCCTCGGGATTGCATACTTCTGCCTCGCGGAGGCCGGACTCGAACCGGCGCCGTAGCGGCTTATGAGGCCGGTGCCCTGCCAACTGGGCGACTCCGCATTGGTGCGTGAGGGAAAGATTTGAACTTCCATGGGCGCCTTTCGGCGCGACGCGGTTACAACGCGCCAGCTTCCTCCGTTTGCATACTCACGCGTGATTGGTGCGGCCGGCGCGACTCGAACGCGCACGCTCTTGCGAGCGTCAGCACCTCAGGCTGGTGGGTCTACCGATTTCCCCACGGCCGCATGGCTGCCAAGGTTGGATTCGAACCAACACCATACGCAGTAACAATGCGCTGCACGACCGTCGTGCTGCTTGGCAATTTTGACGTCCCGGTTCTTCACGCGAACACCGGAAAACGCGCGGTCACCTAACCTTTTACGCAGACGACCTGCCGCATCGTGTAGACGATATCGACAAGATCCGCTTGCGCCGCCATGACGGCGTCAATGGATTTGTATGCCGATGGCGCCTCATCGAGAACACCCGCATCTTTGCGACATTCGATTCCTTGAGTTTCGCGTTTGAGGTCGGCGAGCGTCAAGCTCACTTTCGCCTCTTTACGGCTCATACGGCGACCCGCACCGTGCGAGCACGACTCGAAACTTTCGGGATTGCCTTTGCCTCGCACGATGAACGAGCGCGCACCCATGGAACCCGGGATGATACCGAGTTCGCCCCGGCCGGCGCGAACGGCACCTTTTCGGGTGACGTACACGTCGGCACCGAAGTGCCGTTCTCGCGCAACGTAGTTGTGATGGCAGTGGACGGCTTGCTGCGTGAGCGTGAATCGCGGTAAACCGATTTTCGGATGCCGTAACGCATCGAGAATGCGCGCGAGCATCGTTTCACGATTGAGTGCAGCATAGTGCTGCGCCCATTCCACCGCCTCGACGTAGTCGGTGAACGACTCCGTGTTGTCGGTAAAGTACGCAAGATCGCGGTCGGCAAGGCCGATGCCCAACGTCTCCATCTCACGGCGAGCCCGCTCGATGAAGTAGGTGCCGATGCGATTACCGGCGCCCCGAGAGCCCGAATGAAGCACGATCCATACGAAGCCTTGGGTATCGAGCGTCACTTCGATGAAGTGATTACCGGAGCCAAGACTTGCGAGCGACTCGCGTGCATTGCGGACGCTGACTTTGGGGTGTTTTGCCACGATTGCGGTATAGGCCGGCGCGAGCGACTCCCACGCCGAGTCAACCGAACTCGGAACTTGACGGTGAACGCCCATGCCGACCGGCACCGTGCGTTCGATCGTCGACCGGATTGCGCTCAAGTCGACTGGGAGGTCGATATCACGCAAGCTCGTGCGCTGTGCGATCATACCGCAACCGATGTCGACGCCGACAGCGGCCGGCACGATCGCGCCGCGCGTTGCGATGACCGAACCCACGGTCGCGCCGATTCCCACGTGAACGTCGGGCATCGCCGCGACGTGCGAGTGGATGAACGGGAGCGAAGCGATGTTTTCGAGTTGGAGTCGCGTACGGTCATCGAACTCGACGCCATCGACCCATGCTTTGATCGGATGTACGGCAGTTTCAAAAACTTGCATGATATGAGACCTCCTTTCGTATTGGTATTGAAGAGTAGAGAATTCTTGGAGAACCGGGGAGTCGAACCCCGTAAAAACTGCTTGCAAAACAGCTGCCTGACCGTTCGGCCTGAACCCCGCGTGATGAAATGAGCGCCCGGAGGGAGTTGAACCCCCGCATTCCGGCTTCGTAGACCAGAGCTCGTCCGCGTACGGGCGCATTGGTGTGGACGGCGGGAATTGAACCAGCTACATCCACCTGGCGGATCCGGCACGACTCGAACGTGCACGCCGAAATTGCTCGGCGGACGGTGTAGCAAACCGTTGGACTACCGGTTATCCCATGGATCCGAATTGTGGAAACGAGCACTCTGCTCTACTGAGTTATCGGCCTAAAAAAACGCGCATCATTGCAATCGCGCTCGATCTCGAACGCAATAATGCACGAAAAGACAACACGAAGCTAGAGATGTATCTCCAGGCAACACCGTTACGCGCTGCATCGAGCCCCGTGATTGAATTGATACGTATGCAGTTTTCAAAGAGCGTGTTGAAACAAGGTGCTGCACGCTGTGCAGACCTCAAAATTGGGGTGACCAACGGGACTTGAACCCGCTAGCTCCGGCTTCACAAACCGGTACCTCGACCGCTTCGGCTTTAGCCACCAAATGGGCAAAAAACAAGGCGGGGTGGGCGTTTCCGCCTCACCCCGCCTTGCGACGTGTGTGTTCGGAACAACCCTAATTTACGCTTGCATACCCCACGGATACGCGGTCATGGAGACATGATCAATCGCGACGAATCGCCCTTGGGCGTTCGCTCGATTTATCGGTGACTTGACGGTAAGTAGGGTTAACATCATATACTCCGCGAGCAGTTTACGATATTCGTCGCAGGTCTGTCAAGCATTTGATGATACCGACCGGCATCAATCGTAAACGGTTCAGCCTCGCGGCGGTGTGCCCCAACCGGATTGAACGTACTTACCGTCGATAAGAATTACGGGTACCGTAGGGTCGTCTTTCGTTAAAGCAAACATGCGCCGGCGCAATGCACGATCGTTTTGCGCATCGTAAGCCGTATACGCAATACCGCGACCGTCGAAATGCGCTTTTGCCTGCGCGCAATATGGACAGTCCGGGCTGACATACATTTCGATCGTATGGCCGGCTTCAAGTTTCTCAATGTCCATACTAGGTGAGACCCGTCGGCTCCGCAGCACGTTGCACGGCATAGATCGCGAGCGTCAACTCGCGCAAGAACGACGATGCGTCCATGACGATGCCAAGTGACTGGTGCGTCCCACGGTCGGCCAGCTTGGTAACGCTGGCCGGGTTGATGTCAACGCAAATCGTCTTGACTGTTGCCGGCAGCAGATTGCCGACGGCGATCGAATGCAGCAGCGTACAGACCATCAGTGCCATACCGAATTCAGGAACGTGACGGCGCATCGCGCGTTGGCACTCGATGACATCGGTAATAACGTCGGGTAACGGCCCGTCGTCGCGAATCGATCCCGCGAGCACCACGGGGATCTTTTTCTTGTACGCCTCGTACATGACACCGGACGTCAGCATGCCGCTATCAATCGCCTTTTGAATACCGCCGATCGCACGAATACGATTGACCGTGCGCAAATGATGAACGTGGCCTTCTTCAGCCGGAAATGCATCATGCAGATTGATCCCCAGCGACGTACCGAAGAATTGCGATTCGATATCGTGAACGGCCAGCGCGTTTCCCGCGTACAGCGCGTTGACGTATCCATCGCGGATCAATTCCGCAAGATACGGGCCGGCGCCGGTATGGACGATCGCGGGGCCGCCGACGAGCAGCACGCGCTTTCCACTTGCAAGCACTTCCAGCAATTCGCGCGCAACTTCACCGAGCAACGAGTGACGTGGCTTTTCACTGGACACGGAGCTCGCCATAAACTCGAACACCGCCTTACGACGCGCGCGCTGCGGCAAGTGGACGCGCACGCCTTCGTGCCCGACGACGATGTTCGTTCCCGCTTTCACATCGGATGGCGCAACCGTCGTTGCCCCGGCAGCATTTAGCGCAATCGCACAATCCATCTCGGGCAGGGCTACCGGATGCCAAGAGCCGCCGATGCGCACTTCCGTCGGAAAATTCGTGGTCGCATAAAACGCGTCGGGCAGAATGCCGTCGGCCGGAGCAGGCTCGGTCGCGGCATCGTGGTCGGATAGCACCATGGCGCCCGCGGCACGCAGCTTATCGAGCAATTCGTCAAGGTGCGCCGCTTCGCGGACCTCCACGCGCAGGCGCGCGTAGGACGGGTCGACCTTGGTATGGCCGGAATCGAGTTCTTCGATGACATAGCTCGAATTATCGTCGTCATCGGTCAAAATGCCGAGAACACGCGAGAAAATGCCGCTATCGAGGATGTGGCCGCGAAGCTCGATTAGGCGCACAATTGTTTGAGGGTCGCGCGCCGAATCGGTGGACATGGGACTCGTGTTCGTGCCGACGCCGCTCGGCAACCTCCGCGATATCACGCTGCACGCACTGGATGTCTTGCGCGAAGCTACGCTGATCGTCGCCGAGGACTCGCGGGTGGCGCGCCGCTTGCTGTCCGCCTACGAGCTGCCGGGCCGCGAAATCTGGACGTATCACGAGCACAATGCGGCCACGACCACCGCCGCGATCCTCGAACGCGCGCGCGAAACGCTCGTGGCAGTCGTTACCGACGCCGGCATGCCGGGGATCAGCGATCCGGGCACGCCGCTTGTCGCCGCCGCTCGCGACGCCGGCGTCCCCGTCGAAGTGCTGCCGGGACCGACCGCGTTCGCCTGCGCAGCGGTGTTGTCGGGATTCGACTTACGACGCTTCACTTTTGAGGGTTTTCCGCCGCGTAACGCCGCCGGGCGCCGCGCCGCCTTCCGTACGGCGACAGCGCGCCCCGAACCCACCGTTTGGTACGAAGCGCCGCACCGGATTCGCGCGACGCTTGCAGATCTCGCCGCGGTCGCGCCTGCGGCGCGCGTCTTCTTGCTGCGCGAATTCACGAAACTTCACGAGCAGCACGTGCTCGGCACGGCGCAAGAAATTGCCGCGGCACTCGACGATCCGGTCCGCGGCGAAATCGCGTTTGTGATCGAGCCGGCGCCGGGATTACCCGAAGCGATTGCGCCCCAACCGAGCGATGTCGATCGCGCGATCGATGAGCTTATCGCCGCCGGAGTGTCGACATCGGCGGCCGCCAAGCAACTCGCCGAGCGGGGCCTGGGCGAGCGCCGCCACCTCTATAGTCGCGTCACCGAGCGCCGGCGCGCAGGTCAAGACGCGCCCGGGGCGTGAAGGCGAAGGCAATGGAGCGCGCCTTTTACGTCACCACGCCGATTTACTACATCAGCGGCAACCCGCACATCGGTCACGCCTACACCACGATCGCAGCCGACGTGCTCGCGCGCACGGCGCGCGCGGCAGGCCCCGCATACGCGCTCACCGGTACCGATGAACACGGCCAGAAAGTCGCCAACGCTGCGGCAGCAGCGGGAACGACGCCGCAAGCGTACGTCGACGAACTTGCGCCGCGTTGGCGTTCGCTTGGCCCGATATTCGATGCGCGATTCGACGATTTCATTCGCACGACCGATCAGCGACACATCGACGGCTGCATCGCCGTCTTCGAAAAATTGCGCGCAACCGGCGACATCTATCTTGGAACATATGAAGGCTGGTACTGCACCAACGACGAGACGTTTTGGCCTGAATCGAAACTCGTCGACGGCCGATGTCCCAATCCCGAATGCCGCCGGCAAGTCGATTGGCTCTCCGAAGAAGACTGGTTCTTCAAGCTGTCTGCCTATCGCGATCGTTTGATTGAATACTTCCGCGCCAATCCGGGCTTCGTTCGCCCGCAATCCGTGTACAACGAAATGATGGCAACGCTCGAAGGCGGCCTCGACGATCTGTCGATTTCGCGCACGAGTTTCGATTGGGGTATTCCGTTGCCGGGCGGCGTCATGTACGTATGGTTCGACGCGTTACTCAACTACATCACCGCTACCGGCTGGCATGACAACCCCGAGCAATTCAAAGCACTGTGGCCCGCAAGCGTGCAACTGATCGGCAAAGAGATCGCGCGCTTTCACACGATCATTTGGCCCGCGATGTTGTGGGCGCTCGGTCTTGACGCGCCCAAGATGGTGTACGCGCACGGTTGGATTCTCAGTGAAGGCCAAAAGATGTCCAAGAGTTTGGGCAACGTTTTCGACCCGTTCGCGCTCGCAGAAATATACGGTCCCGATTCGATCCGTTATTTCTTACTGCGCGAAGCACCGTTCGGCAGCGACTTCACCGTTTCGGTCGAAAAACTGCGCATCCGGCACAACAGCGATCTCGGTAACGATCTGGGCAACTTGATGCGCCGCTCGCTTGCGATGTTGGAAAAATATCGCAATAGCCTCGTGCCGCCGGCGGTTGAGTCGCAAATCGGCGAACGTTTTTCGGATCTCGGAAACGTCGTGTTCGATCGCGTGATGAATCTCCAATTTCGCGACGCGCTCGACGCGATTTGGGAGCTCATCACCGCACTCAATCGTGAAATCGACGAGAAAAAACCGTGGGTACTCTTCAAAGAAGAGCGCGGCGATGAACTCGACGCCGTGCTCTACGACCTGTGCGAAGGCTTACGCTGGCTCGCGCTGCTGACGTTCCCGTTCATGCCGCAAAAAGCGACCGAGATCTGGACGCAGCTCGGTCTCGAGGGAACGCCCGAACGGTTATGGCGCGACGAACTGCAGTGGGGCGGCCTGGGCGCAAACACGCAAACACGACCGGCCGAAGCGCTCTTTCCGCGCATTGACGCCGCCACGTCCTAACGCCTCACGGCGGCGGCGGTGGGCCACCGAAATACTGCGCCAATAGCGGTTGTAGCGGCCGATTCGGTCGAAAGCCCGGCGGCGGCAGCTGCATCGGAATCTCGCGGACGTGGTATGCGAAGAGATCGCCGCGTATCGGGTACACGAATTCCCACGGAATGTCGTCTGACTCAACATGGCCGTCGGCGTACATATATTCGTAGTGCGTGTAGTAGTAAACGTATCCGCCGACTCGTCGTGCCGGCGCGATGGGCCAGATGTATCCCTCGCCGCGCCGCAGGTCGCCGTGGATGCCGTTGAATGGCATGGAGTAGTGCTTGGGTGCGGCGGGTTGCTCGCGCGTTTGTTGCGTGATCGTCGCAATATCGGTACGCGAATCAGCGATCGTCTTGGCAAACTTACTTTCAAGCTGAGCGATTTGCTCGCTTGAGAGCGCGGCCTTATGCGACGGGTGCGCCGCCCGCGCCGCCTCCGGCGCACCCTCGCCTTTTGATTTTGCGAGTTGTTTAGGCGCATGAACCGTGATGTGCGCTACTTCCGGTTTGGCGGACGGCTGCGATTTAGCGCGGCTCGGAGCGGGTTGCGTTTGCCGCTCTAGCGCCTCCGGGCGCGGGAAGGACGGCACCCGCGGTTCGACCGCGCGCTGTTGCGGCTGCGGCTGTTGCGGCGGAGGCCGCCGCTCGGCCGGCCGCGGCACGGCACGTTTCTCAAGCCGGATCACATCCGATGTCGCGACATCCTGACGTAGCTGCGGCTCGGGGCGATGCATCACAATCGAAATCGCTCGCGAAAACCACGGGAAAAGCGCCCCTCCGAAAAGATGTACGAGAATCGAAAGGATGAGGGCGAGCACAAGAAGCTCGCGCATTCGTGGTGGTCTGCGGGTAGTGATCATGCCGCTGGCGGAAGCCTAGTCTTCACTATGATGGGCACCACGTGCATCCGCGCGGCCGGAGCGGAAACGAGCATAACCGTCGGATGCGACCTCGACGATAGCCGTCCCGTCTTGGAGATAGCTGAGAGTTAGGGCGGGACCTCCGGGCCACCGAAAAACTGCATCAAAATCGGCTGTAACTGTCGATTCGGCCGAAATCCGGGTGGCGGAGCCTGGAGGCGAATCTTCTGGCCGAAAAACCCGTGCGCGAACGGATCGTCGCGGATCGGGAACATAAATTCCCACGGGATGTCGTCCTGCTCGACGTGACCGTCGGCATACATGTATTCGTAGTGCGTGAAGTAGTAGACGAAATTTCCAACTCGCCTTGCCGGCGCGATCGGCCGGATGTATCCCTCGCCGTGCCGCAAGTCGGAGTGAATGCCGTTGAACTGCATCGAGTAGTGCTTGGGCTGAGCCGGCGCATCTTGCACTTGCTGCGTAATCGTCGCTACATCGGTGCGCGATTCGGCGATCGTTTTAGCAAACTTACTTTCCATTTGCGCGATCTGTTCGCTCGAAAGCGTCGATCTGGATGACGTCTGCGGAGTGCCCGCGCCTCGCGATCGCGATTGTTGCGCCGGCGCGTGAACCGTGATGTGCGCGAGTTCGGGTCTCGTCGAAGGCTGCGATATGGCGCGCTTCGGCGCTGTCGGTGGCGGCGCAAGTACCGCCGGCCGCGGAAGTTGCAGCACCACGGGTGCGGCTTTGTGCTCCGGCTGCGACCGCCGCACCGCCGGAGGCGGCGCGCGCTTCACCGTTGGACGTCGCATCGGCGGTTCAAGTTCGATCAGATCGGTAACGAGGGGCACTTCGCCCGGCGGCGTCTTTTCCTGTAACACAGCGCCGATCGTTCGCGAGAACCGCGTGAGTACGTATCCCCCGAAAAAATGGACGAGAACGGAAAGGATGAGGGCGAGCGCGAGAAGCTCTCGAGTTCGCGGTGGTCTGCGGGAAGTTATCATGCGGCGGGCGGAAGCCTAGTCTTTACCATGATGGACACCCACGCCCACGTACATGGCCGCGAGTTCGACGAAGACCGGGAAGCCATGCTGACCCGGGCGCGCGCAGCCGGTGTGGAAACGATCGTGACCGTCGGATGCGACCTCGACGATAGCCGCCGCGCCTTGGAGATAGCTGAGACCCACGGATTGCTTGCCACAATCGGCATCCATCCGCACGAGGCCAAGGACGCCCCCGACGACATCGCAACGGCTTTCGACGCGCTGCGTTCCCGTGGTGGCTCGCGGATTGTGGCGATCGGCGAAACGGGGCTCGACTTTCACTACAACCATAGCCCCGCGGCCGACCAGCGGCGCGTGCTTGAAGCGCAACTCGACTATGCGCGCACGCAGAATCTGCCCGTCATATTTCATCAGCGTGAAGCGATGGCGGATTTTGTTGCGATCTTGCGCGACCGGTTCGATCGCACCACGATGTCGGGCGTGATCCACTGCTTCACCGGCAACGCGGACGAAGCGCACATATTCGTCGAAGAGTTCGGCTTGAAACTCGGCATCGGCGGTGTCGTAACGTTCAAGACGGCCGAACCGTTGCGGGACGCGATCCGCGCGGTCGGCATCGACGCCCTGTTGCTCGAAACGGATTGTCCGTATTTGGCACCCATCCCGTTTCGTGGAAAACGCAACGAGCCCGCCTACATTATCAAGACGCTTGAACGCGTTGCCGAAGTACTGGGCTTGGAAGCCACCGCAGTCGCAGCCACAACAGATCGAAATGCACGCATGCTATTTGCAAGCGAGATGATCACGTGATCGAGGGATTGAGAAGGATTATGTTTCGTTGGATAGTGACGGCGGGTCTCGCGCTTGCTTTGATGCCGGCTTGCGCGCCCGCCATGACGATGCGGGTCGTCGATGACGAAGTGATTTTGAGCGGACCGGTCGTCGCGTCCGACGGCGATCAGTTCAAAACAATTTTGAATGACAATCCGTCAATTAAGCTCGTGCTCTTCTGGAATTCTCCCGGCGGATTGACAGCAGCAAATCGGGCAATCTCCGCAATGATCATCGAACACAAGCTCAATACCGCGATCGGGGGCTATTGCATTTCGGCGTGTTCGGAGATGTTTCTCGCGGGTGTCGAACGGAACTTCACCGATGTCGAACCGCTAGCCTCAACGTCAATCGGATTTCATGGGAACTACGCCCCAAACGGCACGCTCGACCCTGAACCTCGACTGCAACGGCTTAAGGCGGATGTGCTGACGCGAACGGGTGGGAAAGCGGACCCTGCGCTCGTTGACCGATGGGTGCATTTCGCCGATAAGCGCACACGATTCGATTTGTGTATCCCGGAGCTCACCCGGACGGCACAATCCCATTCGCTTTTCAATGCTACGGAGCACGGCCCAACCGCGGGGATTACCACGGATGCGAAGCGATTTTCGGCGCGAATGCGTTGACGATGGGCATCATCATGTCAGCGGACGTTCTCCACGTCCCGAAATAAGCTGACGTTAGCACATTTGCTGACGTTAGCACATTCATAGTGGTTCGCTGGGAAGTAATTTGGATGGCTAACGATGGCAGCGCTGGACGACAGTATTGATTCTTTGCACGACGCTGAGGTCGTAAGAGATATTCTGCTGAATTTGCCTTACGTCAAAAGCGATGTCCAGAGTGATCAGACTATCGTGGTTGCGCGACCCACATGTAGGGTTTTGCACGCTGACATTGTTCGCCGCAAGATCGACCACTCCCGAGAGTTGCATGTTAGCGCGGTTCTGCGCACGGTGCTCTTATTTATCACTAACCCGACGCGCGGCCCAGCCCGCTGTCTCGCCGGCGGCGCTGGTTAGTGCAACTGTGCCTGAACGAACTTTTACGAGGTCTCATGAGTGGTGGAGTTCGGTGTATCGCTCCCCCGGGCTTCGACGGTATGCCATACAGGTGGCATACTGATAGGCCAGGATTTTCCGAAACTCGATTTCGCCTGCGCTTAAGGAGGCCGTATGCTGGATCAGGTCGCGGAAAATCGACGCCCGGTCGGGGACACGATTAGGGTGCTTCGCAAGGCCCGCCAGAGAGCGTGGAAACGAGCCTTGGGCGTTCAACCGTCGCCGCATCTCTACACAGCTCTAAATTGGAGTGGCGGAATCGCGACCGGCGCGCTCGCCATGTTGGTCGCACTCGCACTTGCCATGGTTCCTACCGGACACGGTGGGAACGACGCTCGAATGATCGCCTTCCCGCTGCTGGCTGTGATCGTGGTAGGCTTTGCCGTATTTACTTCTCTCCAGCTTGTGGTGATCTACCGAGGATTCGGAGCTGTATGGAAAGTTTTCCGTGGGCGCATCGTCGCGAATGATGTGTATGAGCCCGCAGAATGGCCCTATATCCTCTCGCTGGCGCGCCGAAAGAGTTTAGAGCTTAAGCCGATCTTACGCGCGCACCGGACGCGTCTAGTAGTTATTCTTGCTCTAAAAGCTCTCGCGATTCAGCAATTCCCGAATATCCTGAACCTCTTTGGAGTCCACATCTCTGCATGGGGCATCGTCGCGGACTTGGTCCAAAGGAACGCACTCGCCCTTGTACTGATGCCACTGTACGTCGCGACCATCTTGTTCATCGTCCGCCTAGGCTTGACAAGCTATTTGCGGGATATTCACGTGGTCGAAGAAGCCATCTATTTCAGTGGCCAAGGCGGCGGTGACTATGCCGTTGCTGTTCAGCTGCGAGATCAGATCGAGCTTCGCAAGACCCCTGCTTCAAGTAATGGGCTCGAACGACGCGAGGAAATAATAGCCCCGACTTCACCGTCGTTGCCCGCAAACGTAACGATAAATGCTGACACAGCCACCCCATACCGAGCCGACCGTGACAGAGCGGCTTAGCGGCCCAGCTCCCAGCTAGAGCAAGCCGCCGCACAAAGCAGGAAAAGCCGGCATACGTGAGCGTCATGCATGTAACTTGTATCGAGCCTGCATAACGGCAATGGGCCCGATCATCGACGGAACAACGACCGACCAGGGAATCAGATGAGTCGATCTTTCGTTAACGCGACATCGGCGAAGCGGGTGCGCGGCCGCAACGTCGCGACTAAGAAGTTGTGGCGCCACTAAACGTCACCGCGTCGTGCCAGTTGCGTTCGAATGCTTTGCTGATGCCGTCAACGAGCCAAGGTTCGCGCGTGCTGAGACCCCAATCGCGTTGCAGGCCCGCAGCGCCGTGTGCGTATGTAGCGTTGGTCGAACCAATCCAAGCGCGGTCGCGTGCTACAGCGAGCTTCTCGTCATAGTCGACGCCCTGCGGATTGCCGGTGCGGACGTCGACGCCGAGTGATTGGAGCTTGGCAAGCCGGGCGCGTTCAGTGTCGCCGCTTTTTCCCGGCTGCATTGCTTCGCGGCCCGCAACGAGCAGCCGAGTCGGCAATCCCGACTGCGCCCGCCGGAGCAGCGCATTGTAGATCGTCCCGCTGCCGAACGACTCGCTCTCGACGGCGAGGGGTGCCGCGCCGGCCGTACGGATGACGTCTGCCTCTAAATATTGCGAGCCGGCTTTGTCCGTACGCAGGTGACCGTCGGATCCGCGCTGACCGTTGAGGGCAGCCTGCACCGCGGCGACGTCATCGGAATCGCTGTCGCGCAGCACCGTTTCGTGGCTGTCGCCCGCCCAGTTGCGGTCGTCCAGCCACGCGACCCCGTCCACGACGGCCGCCTTCATATGAAGGACGGGCTCACTGCTCGCGGTCGTGGCGGCATCGGCGCCCGCGGCACGCAGGACGCTGATCGTGACGGCGTTGGCCGCGTGCAGCGTTCCCTGGTCGTCGTCGAGCGGGTCGCCCTCCAGGCGAACACGGACCTTTGCCCCGCCGAGCGCCGCCTGCACCAACGCGTCTCGGACGACGCCTTCACGCAAGGTGTATGCGGCGAGGTCGATCGCGTGCGCGTGCGCGCATGCCGTGGCAAAAGCCGGGACGGAACCAAGCGTGATACTCACGATCGCCCTTCACTCCGGGACCCGTCAAAGAAAGGGGCGCGGGTCCGGCGAATGCCACCGGTCGCAGCAACGATGGACAAATCCCTCTATGTCCGCGAGATGTTCGCGGCAATCGCACCGCGTTACGACGCGACCAACAAGATCCTCACGGCGGGCGTCGATGAGGCCTGGCGCAAGCGTGCCGTCGCGGAATTGCGGGCGCCCGACGACGCGCGGCTGCTCGACCTGTGCTGCGGCACCGGGGACCTCGTCTTCCATCTACTGCGGACGAAACCGAAGGTAACGGTCACCGGTGCCGATTTCTGCGAACCGATGCTGGCCGCCGCGCGGACACGCGCGCGGCGCGAAGACCCGGCTGCGCGCGCGGAGTTCGTCGAAGCCGACGTTATGGCACTGCCGTTCGCCGATCAAAGTTTCGATGGCGCGACGATGGGTTTCTCGATGCGCAACGTCGTCGACATCGTCGCAACGCTCCAAGAAGCGCGGCGCGTACTCAAGCCCGGTGCGCGCTTTGTCAACCTCGACGTATCGAAAGCGCCGAACCCGCTCTTTCGTCGCCTGTTCAACATCTATTTCTACGGCCTCGTGCCGTTGATCGGCGGCGCGGTCGGGGGTTCGAAATCCGCCTATCGCTATCTGCCGAATTCGCTCACGAACTTTCCAAACGCCGATGCACTGGCGGAACGTTTCCGGACGGCCGGTTTCCAGGATGTACACTATCTTCGGTTAGCAGGCGGCGCGATCGCGATTCACACCGGGGTTGCCGCGTGATCGAACAACAGCCGATCGGCGATGACCGCGATTTGTACGCGATGATCGAAGAGTTCTTCCGTACATCGTTTGCAACCGATAACATGCTGATTACCGAAGCCGTGCGCCGCATGCTCGCCGCCGGCGGAAAGCGCTTACGCCCGCGCTTCACCTTGCTCGCCGCCGAGGCCGCAGGTGCAAAAGCGGCCGATCATCTTGACCTTGCGGCGTACATGGAACTCATTCACGTCGCAACCCTCATTCATGACGACGTCGTCGACAACGCGACGACACGCCGCGGTGTTAATGCAACCGCCGTCGATTTCGGCAACCGCATCAGCGTGCTGGCGGGCGATTATTTGTTCGCCTGGATCTTCAAGAACGTTACCGCCGGCTACCCGCATCCAATACCAAACATTCTTAGCGCAACGCTCGCGGACATCACCGACGGTGAAGTACTGCAATTGCGCGCGCTGGGCAATCTCGACTTACCGCTCGCCGGTTACGTTGAAATCGCGACGAAGAAGACGGCACGCTTGTTTGCCGCGTCGGCCGAATGCGGAGCGATCGTGGCCTCGGCAAGCGCTCTCAAGCGCGCAGCCGTGACCGATTTCGGCCTCGCTTACGGTATCGCGTTTCAAATGCAGGACGATCTACTCGATATGACCGCCGAGGCGGCCGCGATCGGCAAGCCGGTCGGCGGCGATCTTCGTGAGAAAAAGATGACAATTCCGGTTATTCTTGCACTCGATGGGGCGGATCGGGAATTCCGGTCCGATGTCGAACGTTTTTACACCGGAGACGACGAAACGCCGGAACGCATCGCGGGTATCGTGCAAGGGATCGGTTCCCGTGGCGGTTTCGAGAAGACGCGGACCGTCATCGTCGGTTATCTCGAGCGGGCAAAAGCTTCGCTCGCCCCTTTGGGGAACGTTCCCGCTCGCGCCGAATTCGTCGCCATAGCGGACGCACTGCTCAAAGCCTAGCCGCTCTCAACCCGGAGGCCTCGTATCATGTCCACGTATTTCGTCCCCGTCCTCGCGATTCTCGGCCCGGAAACCTGGATGATCATCCTTGTCGTCGGCGGCGTGTTGCTTTTCGGCGCGGACAAGATACCCAAGCTCTTCCGCAGCGCGGGCCAAGCCAAAAAAGAGTTCCTGATCGGTCAGGCTGAGGCCGACATCGCCTCCGAGCGCGCGCGCGAGGAAGCCCGGCGTCAAGCGGCATCCAACGCCGCCACCTTGACGCCCAGCGCCACCGGCGTCGCAACGCCGATTCCCGATCCGACGACCGGGGCAACCATCACAAGCCCGGCGCCCCCGCTCTAATGTTGCGGCCGGGCCGCGGTTGACCGCGCGCCGACCCACACAACCATGATGAATTGGGATCAAAAGGAAATGCCGTTTACGGAGCACCTTCGGGAGCTCCGTAATCGTCTTCTCATTTGTATTGCCGTCGTAACGGCGTTAGCGGCGCTGTTATTTTGGCCGGCGCAATTCGTCATCCCGTGGCTTGCAAATTTGTATTTCCCGGGTGTCCAGCTCAACGCGTTCGGACCCGCTGACGTCATCCTCGCCGAATTCAAGTTCTCGGTCTACGGCGCAGTCGCGCTTGCATTGCCGGTGCTCCTTTATCAGATTTGGATGTTCGTCGTGCCGGCGTTCCATCCGAAAACACGACGCATGGTGTATGCATATGTTGCGCCGTCGTTCTTCCTCGGCGTCGCGGGGGTTGCGTTTGCGCATTTTCTCGTATTGCCGCGGGTCACGTCTCAACTGATGAACTACACCAATGCGGTCGCCAAAGCGACATTTGGAATCGAATCGACAATCGGTCTCATTCTTGTGCTGTTGCTCGCGTTCGCAGTCGTCTTTCAAACACCGGTGATCATGATACTGCTTGCGCGCATCGGACTCATCAACTCCGGAATGTTGCTCAAAAACTGGCGGTATGCGATCGTGATTATCCTCGTCTTGAGCGGAATCGGTGCTCCCGATGCGTCACCGTTCACCATGACGCTGCTCGCCGTACCGATGCTCTTACTCTACGGAGTGTCGACCTGGATCATCATGCTGCTCGAGCGTTCGTGGAAGCGAGAGCGTGAAACGTGAAAGTGCGCGAAGTCGTAGAAGCGCGCGGACGCATCGGCTAGGCTAAAGCCATGCGGACGCTGCTCACCGGAGCCTGGGAACTGCGCTATCCGATCATCGGCGCACCGATGGCCGGCGTGGCGGGCGGAGCCCTGGCCGGCGCGGTAAGCGCAGCGGGCGGCCTCGGCATGATCGGGATCGGTTCGACCGATCCGGTCGAAAAAATCCCGCGCGAATCGGATGTCGCGCGTGCGCACGGACGTTTCGGGATCGGCCTCATGGGATGGGCGCTCGACCGAAGCCCGGACATTCTTGATGCGACAATTGCAGCGCGGCCGTTTCTCGTCTCCGTTTCGTTCGGCACGGACCCCGCGGTTGTTGCACGATTGCATGCTGCCGGCATCAAAGTCGCTGCCCAAGTGAACACCGCCGAAGACGCGCTCACGGTTGAGCGCGCAGGTGTCGATCTCATTGTTGCGCAGGGCACCGAGGCGGGCGGCCACACGGGCGCCGTCGGAACGTTACCGCTCTTGCAAATCGTGCTTGAAACGGTGAAAACGCCGGTTGTTGCGGCGGGCGGGATTGCGAGCGGACGCGGTGTTGCCGCCGTAATCGCGGCCGGCGCGCAAGGCGTCTGGATCGGCACGGCATTACTTGCGGCGACCGAATCTCAGAGTTCTCCCGAAGCGCGTGCAACAGTAATCGCGGCGCGCGAAAACATGACCGTCCTCACGTCGCTGTTTGACCGCATGCAAAATATCCCGTGGCCGGCGCGCTATCCGGGACGCGCACTAGCCAATGCGTTTACCGCTCGCTGGCATGACCACATCGATGAAGCTGCCGCCGATCCGGCTGCTCGTGCCGAACTCGAGCAAGCACGCGCGGCGCGTGATTTTCGGACAGCGTATATTTATGCGGGCCAAGCAGTCGGCATGGTCGACCGCGAACGCGCCGCGGGAGATGTCGTGCGTTCGATCGGCGACGATGCCGCAGCACGGCTGTCGGCGCTGGCCGAGCACGTCTTGGCCGAGCGATGAGTACGACGGCCGTAAAGCCCAGCGCGATCGCGACGCTCTATGGCGACTTCATTCAGCTATTCGCCAACATCTTATTTGCCGTGTCGCTGTTTTGCGTCTGGGGCGTCTTCACCCTGATCGGCGTCATCGTCGACCAGGGAAAAGATCCCGATTTTTATTGGCAGAACTACGCGCCGCCGCTGGCGCGACTCGTGCTGCGGCTAGACCTCAACAACATCTATCATTCGACGGCGTACGTCGGCATCATCGGCCTCATTCTCGTATCGCTCGCGGTCTGCACGTTCAAGCGCGTCATCCCCGCGCGGCTACCGCCGCTGCGCGCCGTAAAGATCGACAAGATACCGCTCAACGCGTCGGTCACCGTACACGGCGACGAAGACAACGTCAAAGCGCGGATCGAGCGGTTTTTTTCAAGCCGCGACTGGCAGGTGCGCAAACGCGAAATCGACGGCGCGGAATGGACCTTCGCCGACCAGCACAACTGGGCACGCCGCGGCGTACTCGTCGCGCACGTCGGGTTCGTCATTATCGCGGCGGGAACATCGCTGTATTGGGCACGCGGATTTAGCGGCACGACGGCCGTCGTTACCGGTCAGACCGTGACGATTCCGGAAACCAAAGCGTCGATTACTCTGGACGCGTTCAACGCGCGGTTCGATCCGATCCGCACCAAGAGTGGCCTCGTGTACCAGCCGGTCGATTACGTCTCGAACATCACGTACGCCGGCAAAGACGGTGTCGCGCACCACGAGACCCTCCGCGTCAACCATCCGCTGGACATCGACGGCACCAACTATTATCAGTCCACCTACGGATATGCAATAACGTTTCTGCTCACGCACGACGGCGCTCCGGTGCCAACGTCACCACTGACCCCGCTTAAAGAAGGCGACGTCGTCACCATTCCGGGAACAAATCGCGCCGTACAGTACACGCAATTCGTCGGTACGATCGACCGGCGCACGGGACAACCGGCGGCCGACCCGCGGCCGAATGCACCCGCTGTTATCGTCGCTGCCTATGAGGGCGCAACTGCGGCCGGACGAGCGCTCTTACCGATTGGCACGAGTATCGATCTGGGCGGTGGCTTTCGCCTCGCGGCGACACGCTATACACCGTATTCTGGATTTCAATATCGCTACGACCCGGGGATTCCGCTGGTCGGCATCGGCGCGTTCGTGCTCCTATCCGGTCTGTGCATTTCATTTTACTTCTTACCGGCGCGCCTCTACATTCAAATTACCGGCGAGCGCCGGACGTGGAACGTCGGCATTGCAGCAACGACCGTCAAGGGCTACGCGATGTACGAAGAGCAATTCCGCGACCTCGTCGAAGCATTCAAGCGCAGCGAGGATGCACCCAAGGCAAACCCGACGTCGTCACCGGCGCTCGGTACCGCCTAAAATAGCGGTCAGGAGAAACGACCATGGACCCATCAAAAGAACTGCTCGATCAACTGCTGCTCAAAGTGTGCTTGGCGGCCTATATCACCGGCACGCTTGTGTTCATCGGCTATTTTCTGTCGCGCGCAGTGCTCTTGCAGCGGATCGCTGTGACACTGGCCGTTGTTGGTTGCATCGCGCAGTTCGCCGAACTTGGCGCGCGCTGGAGCATGACGGGCGTTTGGCCGCTCACCAATTTGTACGGTTCGCTGTCACTTTTCAGCGCGATGGGTGTGCTCGTTTTCCTCCTATTCGGCATGCGCTATAACGTGTGGTTTATCGGCGGCGGCGTGCTCGGCATCGCGGCGATAGCACTCGGCTACGCGACGACCTGGAACGAAGGCTACATGCCCGCCGTCCCCGCGCTGCAATCGTATTGGATCAAAGTTCACGTACCGCTGGTCATATCGGCATACGCATCGTTCATGGTCGCGTTCGTTGTATCCACGCTCTATCTCGTCAAAGCTGCGTTCGAGCAATGGTTCGGACGCGCACACTATGTACGCGTAGCCGGCGCAACAAGCGCAGGAGCGCTCGACGTCGGAATGAGTACCTACGCAAGCGCAAGCGCGAGCGCGCGGCCCACATCGGTGAGCGCGATCCGTAGCGATACGCCGAACACGGATGCAGCCGCTGCCGCGGGCAATTTTTGGGCGTTGTGGATGGCGGGGCTGCCGTCGCTTGCCAAGATCGACATTCTCGCCTATCGCATCATCGCAGTCGGCTTGCCGCTTCTCACGGTCGGCATCATTACGGGGGCGTGGTGGGCGAAAGAAGCCTGGGGTGCCTACTGGCAGTGGGACCCGAAAGAGACCGCTGCGCTCGTCTCATGGATCGTCTACGCGATCTACATGCATTTGCACACGCGCGCCGCTTGGCGCGGTGCACGCTGCGCCTGGATCAATGTCGTAGGTTTTGCGACGATCGTGTTCTGCTATCTCGGTGTGAACATCTTCATCAGCGGGTTGCACTCATATAAGATGTGATTACTCTCCCGCTATTTTATGCCACTGTACTTGTGCGGCAGGCGGTAAATGGTCGGGCACATTTTTTAAAAAATACGCAAGGTCCCAAATCTGTTCTTCGGTCAATTGCGTCTTGTACGACGGCATCGCCGTGAAGCGGATGCCGTGCTCGATGTTCCAGTAGATCTTGCCTTCGGGATCATCGTCGACGCCGTGTTTGGCAAACTGGGGCGGCGTGACGTACTGCCCTTTCGCCAAGATCGTCGGGCCGCCGACACCGGTGCCGTGGCACATCGAGCAGTGTTCGGTATAGAGCTTGGAGCCGGCAACGATCGCGGCGTCCGACGAAGCGTACGGGTAGGGCGGCTGCGGCGCCTCGCGTGCAATCGTCGCGTTGAGCGACATGTGTGCCATCTGACGCTCCATTTTGCTCGGCGGCACGTCGGCTGTGGCCGGTACGAGTCCGAATTTCACGGCGACGAACGCACCCACCGCCAGCGCGATCAAGGCGGTGAGAAAGCCGGCAAAAAAGCGTTGCATGCACCGTCCTATTCCCAAGCGGGTGCTCGGCGAACTGCCGGGCCGAAAATTTCTGGTACGCACGACGGTTCTGGGTTGCAATGACCACGACCATTGACGGCGGACTTGCACTCGAAGACCTTCGCTTTTCTAACAGCTTTGCGCACTTGCCGGACGACTTTTACGAACGCCGGGCGCCGAGCGGCATCCCGGGCGCCGTGCTTGCAGCGTTCAATCCGGACGCGGCCACCTTGATCGGTTTACGCCCCGGGCAAGAGACGCGCGATGCGTTCGTCCGCGTAGCAAGCGGCAACGAGATTCTCCCCGGGATGGAGCCGGTCGCCGCGATCTACGCCGGGCACCAGTTCGGTTCGTTCGTACCGCAACTCGGTGACGGCCGTGCAATCTTGCTCGGCGAAGTCGTCAACGCGCGCGGCGAATCGTGGGAACTACAGCTCAAAGGCGCCGGTTTGACCGCGTTTTCGCGATTCGGCGACGGCCGCGCCGTGCTCCGCTCGACGATTCGCGAATATCTTGCCGGCGAAGCGCTGCACCATCTCGGGATTCCCAGTACACGTGCGCTCGCGATGACGGCGAGCGACGAGCCGGTATTTCGCGAGACGAGCGAAACGGCCGCCGTGCTCGTTCGCATGGCACCGACGTTCGTGCGCTTCGGTTCATTCGAGCTGTTCCACTATCGCGGCGAAACCGCGGCCGTCAAGCTGCTGGCCGATTACACGATCGAACGCTGGTTTCCCGAAGCCGGTACGGGTGACGATCGGTACGAGCGATTCTTTCGATCGGTCGTTACGCGGACAGCCGATCTCATGGCCGCCTGGCAAACCGTGGGTTTTGCGCACGGCGTGATGAACACCGACAATTTCTCCATCATCGGCTTGACGCTCGACTACGGGCCGTACGGTTTTCTCGATGCGTACGAGCCGGGCTTTATTTGCAATCATACCGATAGCGGCGGCCGCTACGCGTTCGACCGCCAGCCAACGATCGGTTTATGGAATTGTTACGCACTTGCCAACGCCCTGACGTCGCTGATCGAAAAGAACGCACTTGAGTCGTCGCTCGCAACATACGAAGCCGCGTACCACGCATCGTTTCTGCGCCGCATGCGCCGGAAGCTCGGCCTGGCGCTTGAGTACGATGACGATGCCGCCCTCGTCTTGCACGTGCTCCGCCTGCTCGAAGCATCGCACGCCGACTACACGCGCTTCTTCCGATCGCTCTGCGACATCGACATCGAAAGCCGGCCGAGTGACGACCTCACGGCAGCAATGTTTGCCGATCGCGACGGGTGGTACGCGTGGCAAGCCCTCTACCGCACGCGGCTAGCACGCGAGACCCAACCCGCAGTTGCCCGCCGGGATGCCAAGCGGGCGGCCAATCCCAAATACGTCCTGCGCAACTACCTCGCGCAAACGGCGATCGAGCGGGCGCAGGCCGGAGATTTTAGCGAAATCGAGCGCCTGCACGGCGTGCTGCGGCAGCCCTTCGCCGAGCAACCCGAGAACGAAGCCTGCGCTGCGGCGCCGCCCGACTGGGCCAAGGCGATCTCGGTGAGCTGTTCGTCCTAGCAGGATCCTCTGTTTTAGCCCCTGCCGATGGGGTATATCCAGGCCGAATGGTGGAATGGGCTTTCGACGCGCGCGATGCACAGGCGGCGCGTCGGACGCGAATAGATTTCGTCGCGTATCTTCAGCGGGAATGCGGCGACGTTGACGTGTCTTCAGCGGAACTTGTTCTGGGCGAGTTGATCGGCAACGTTGCGCGCTACGCACCGGGGCCGGCGCACGTCGTTGCCGACGTCACCGACTCGTTCGTCTCCATCCTCGTGATCGATCGCGGTACGGGCTTCGCACCGTCACCGCGGCGCGCCCCGGAACTGTTGGCAGAACACGGCCGAGGCCTTTTGATCGTTGAGGCACTCGCCGCCGAATTCGCGGTTGAATGCGACGGCGGGTGCCGCGTCCGCGCGCTCGTTCCGGTCGCGC
>Ga0302324_100005258_pt1 | contig 28271 bp, 23 predicted proteins | sample Palsa_T0_1_FD_201949 | JGI IMG/M metagenome (GOLD analysis project Ga0302324, IMG submission 201949) | Peat permafrost microbial communities from Stordalen Mire near Abisko, Sweden - Palsa_T0_1 | ecosystem: Environmental > Terrestrial > Soil > Palsa > Peat permafrost | place: Sweden: Abisko...
TTTGCAATCGACTCGCGGCGCAGAATTGCCGGCGGGACGCCGGCGCTACCAAACCCTTCCGCATGGCGCGCGGTTTTAGCGTGCAAGTATCGACGCAACCAATACCCGAAAAAAATATAATCCTGCCCGCGCGAGTATCTTCCCCCGCAGCGCTTCCGCCGCCTCGCTTCCCCTTCCGACGTTCTCATGCCTGGGCGCTCTCTCTCATAGTGAATGGGCATGCCGCCGATGACGAGATAGTATTTGTCCCCCCTCCTCTAGGTATGTTCTTCTCAATGGTATATGGGTCGCGGGGTGTCGCATCGGAACACACGGCAGTAGGCACGTGCGTGGCTGTTCGATCAAGAGGGCTTATTCTGCCGAATTCACACGATGTGCGGATCCATCATCGGCTGACACCGAAACCAAATTGGGTTGGTAGCGTGGCCAAAAGGGGGGATGAATGGCTTTTTCTGACAGTCGCAACGGGTGGGTAATGCGAGGCATGTTTCTGATGGCGTTCTTGACGGCGCCCATCTTGGTTTTCAGCCAAGGATCCACGGGCACGATCTTGGGCGTGGTGAAGGATTCCTCGGGAGTGGTCGTGCCGGGCGCCAAGGTGACCATCACGGATACAGAGACAGCTTCCACACGAACGGTCACCACGGAGGAGGACGGCTCCTATCGCGTTCCCGCACTGCCCGTGGGAGAATACACGCTCACGTTTGAACACCAGGGTTTCCAGACACAGATCCAGCAGGGCCTGGTCCTGACGGTGTCCTCGGATCTGGTCGTAAACGCGGTCATCGCAGTGGGTTCGGTATCACAGGAGGTGACCGTCACGGGAGAAGCGCCGCTGGTCAACACGACCAGCAGTGCGCTCGGCGGCCTGGTGAACGAAGACAAAATGGCCGAGCTGCCCCTGAATGGCCGCAATTATCTTGACCTTTCACTGCTTCAACCGGGCGTTTCGCGCGCCGTCAATACCAGCGGCACCGTCGGCCAGCAGGGTACCATTATCAGCAGCAATGGCGCGCCTCCGCGTTCGAACGCCGTCCTCCTTGACGGCGCTCCCATGCTGAACACCTATGGTTTCAGCGCGTCTTCCGTGGAAGGCGCGCAACTCGGCGTCGACGGCATCCGCGAATACCGCGTGATCACAAATAATTTCAGCGCCGAATACGGCTCAGCCATGGGCAGCCAGACCATCCTGGTGAGCAAGAGCGGGACCAACCAGTTTCACGGAGACGTGTTCGAATACCTCAGGAACGCGGACATGGACGCGCGAAATACATTCGATCCCACATTCCAGAACACCGGCAGGCGCGTGCCGGAGTACGAGCGGAATAACTTCGGCGGCGCTTTCGGCGGCCCGATCGTAAAGGACAAGACCTTTTTCTACGCCACGTATGAAGGGCTTCGAGAGAGGAAAGGGACTCCCATCGCTTTGTTCGTGCTCGGCCCGGGTTGCCATCCAGCCGGGGCGAACGCGGGGAACGATTACGGCGCAGGCACCCTCATTACACCCGCGGAATGCCCGCAACTCCAAGCGCCAACGCCCGTCGGCTCGGTCACGGCGCCATTCGTGGCCCAAATCCCGTTGCCCAATGTCGGCATCGGGACCACCAACCAGTTTTTCTACACGTTCATCCAGCCCTCCACAGTGGACTACGGCCAGATCCGCCTGGACCAGACCCTTTCCAGTGCTGACACTCTCTTTGCCCGCTTCACCAGTGACGCTGGCAGCCAGGCCGAAAAAGAGGGCTTCTTTCAACCGGGATATCCTCAGTTCACTTCCTTCCCGCAGGCGAAGGATGATTTTGCGACGGTGGGCGAAAATCACATTTTCTCGGGCGCTCTGCTGAATTCGGCCCGCCTGTCTTTCAGCCGCACCGAATTGGCATCCTCATCCATCTCTTCCGTTACGGACCCGGACCTGTACGTTTTCCCCTTCCACCAGATCGGCGATTTCATCTTTGTGGGGCCGGGGGCCTTGACGCCCTTCGGGCAGGATCCCACGACTCCTCAATTCCTGGCCCAGAACATTTTCAATCTCGGCGACGACCTCTTTTATACGCGAGGCAAACACGCGTTGAAGATGGGTGTGCTGGTCGGCCACATCCAATCGAATATTCAGAATGAGTTCCAGACGGGAACTGTGGTGATCCCGGGCGCCGGCGCCCTGCTTCTTGGCGTCCCTGCCCTGTCCTACAGCATCCGTCTTCCGGGATCCAACTCGAGCCCTCGCTACGACTGGTACACGCTGGGGTTTTACGGGCAAGACGACTGGCGCGCAACGAGCCGACTGACGGTAAATCTTGGCTTCCGGTATGAATTCAACACCTCACCCAATGAACCGGACGGGCGATCGTCGGCGGTGCTGGATCCGAACTCCCCAGAGTTGTCCATCGTGGTGGGGAAACCGTTTGAGAACGCCTCGCTGCGGAATTTCAGCCCTCGCGTCGGGTTTGCCTGGGACGTCTTTGGGAACGCCAAGACGTCGGTCCGGGGCGGCTTCGGAATCTATTATGATATCAGCCAACTTGGCAGTGCATTAATTGAAGAGTCAACAGGAATGCCCCCGTTTGCGTACAACGCCACGATTCCGGGCCCTCCCGTACTCCCCTCGCCCGCTCAGGTGGCGGCGTTGAACCCTCCCATGACCATCGCCAACGCCAACATCTACGCGGCGCAGCCCTCCTTCGATGCGGCCGACTACTACTCCAAGCAGCCGTACATGATGCAATACAACCTGTCCGTGGACCAGCAGATCACGCCGGGGATGGCGCTCTCCGTGGGCTACGTCGGGACCAGGGGCATTCACCTGTACGCGTTGTCCGAGGCCAACCCATGCATTCCGACCGGATTTTCCAACGGCCTTCCGAATTGGGCTGGATTGACCGCGGAAGAACAAGGAGACGATTGCCCGAATCCCACCACCGGGGCCGCCAACGGCGACCGCGTCAATCCCAACTATGGCAGCATCAACATGAATACGACGGACGACAGCTCCCGGTACGACGCTTTGCAGGTGAGCCTCAACAATCGATTGGGCAAGGGCTTCCAATTCCAGGCTGCCTACACCTATTCGCGATCCACCGACGATGGGCAGGGCCAACTCGAAAGCGACATCGCTGAGTTCCGGACCTATGCCCCTCTGGTGAAACTCGATTCCGGTCCGTCCTTCTTTGACGCGACTCACAATTTCCGCTTTAACACGCTCTACCATATCCCCGGCCTTAAGGCCGAAGGCTTCGTGGGCAAGGCGCTGAGCGGATGGTGGGTCGGGACGATTGTTTCCGCCCAGACCGGTTATCCCTTTTCCGTTTTGGTGGGTGGGAATCCTTCGGATTCCGCAATTAGCGAAGTGCATAGTCCCGCGAACGACCGGGCCGACTACGGGACCAGCGCCAATCTGGCCACTGCACTTCTTACGAACCCGAATGCCGTCGTCTATAACCCAGCCACAGTCATCGTAGGAAAACCTGGCGAATGGTTTAACCCGAACATGTTTACGTCCGCGCCCACCGGGTACCTCGGGAACACTTCCCGCGGCCTGCTGCGCGGGCCTAGCTTCGTCGATTGGGACGCTTCGATCAACAAGGACACCAGGGCCGGATTCCTGGGCGAGGCCGGGCTAATCCAGTTCCGCGCCGAGTTCTTTAACTTTTTGAACCATTCGAACTATGCTTTGCCCTGTCAGGAGATCTCGTCCGGTTCTTGCGCGCCCGGCGGATTGATTTCCAGCCTGGCCGAGGGGGCGTCCCCGCGAGACATTCAACTCGCGCTGAAGCTGATTTTCTTGCGAGGACCGGCGCTTTTAGGCCAGTCGCGCTGTAGGGGCAAGACAATGTCGTACCCCTATAACTGACCGGCGGGTCATTGGCTAAGCGACAAGCAGGGCGCGAACAGGTTGAGGGCGCGATGCCTCAACCTCATTCGCTTGAATCTGCAGGGGCGCAAGTAGATAGTGTGTTGAGCAAAGCCGTGGTTTTCAAGAAGGAGGTTCGACGATGCGGCGGATTTCTGTGTGGGCGTTGAGTCTCGCGTTCGTGGTCTGCGCGGCCGCCGTGCCGGCGCAAATGCAGGAGCAGCCGCGCATCCCCTACGTCTCCGATCATCCGGACGATCCCGATCTGGCCAAGAATTTCGACGGATTCCGCGCGCGGCAGGGCTACGTATCGAACATGGTGCAGGTCACGGCCAATGCTCCGGCGATCAACAAGGCCATCGGCGATTTCGCCATCGCGCTTCGCGGCGCCTCCAAAGTTCCCAAGATCTACACAAATCTCACCATCATGCGAATCGCGCAACTCGAGGGCGGAAAATATCAGTACCTCCATGAGTTGCCGGCCGCGAGGGGCTGCGGAATTTCCCAGGCCCAGATCGACGCCCTGCCGGACTGGCGCAAGAACAGCGCGTTCGATCCTCAGCAGCGCGCCGTGCTGGCCTATGCGGACGGAATGACTGAAAAAGCAGGGCCGGATGACGCGACAGTCAAGGCGCTCGCTTCTTTTTTCACGCCGGAGCAAATTGTGGAGTTGACGACGATCAACGGATTTTACGTGATGCAGGCTCGCTTCGGGAACGCGCTGCGCGTGCCGATCGAGCCCAATTTCGATTCGGGGAAAACGAATCCCAGCTGTTGATCCCGGCTGTTGCACGGAGGGAATTGCGTGGAATGGGAGGGCGATGTGTTAGAGTCGGCCCCGAAAAGTATATTTTTGTCATTCCGAGCGAAGCGAGGAATCTCTCCTGGGTTTGGACCCATGAAAAGCATGAGAGATTCCTCGCTTCGCTCGGAATGACAAAAAATGCGGGAATGAAGAAAATGTAGGAATGACTAGAGGGCGGGAAACTTTTTCCACGACCGGGTTGAAGCCCGGCCTTCCAAAGTGCGTCGAAACGTATAGAAACGCGTCGACGCGTATTGAAGCATGTCGATGAATAAGGGGTGTGCGGCCATGCTCGGTAGCTCGCGCGTCGATCTCCTTCATTTTCGTTTGTTGCGTCGGTTGCGCACGCTGGGTTGCTCGCGATTAGTTCTTCCCTGCCTGCTGGCCGTCTGTCTCGTGGCCGCCGGGATCGAATTCTCCGAAAAAGTGAACGCCCAGGACGCGGCGAAAGAGCTGATTTATGCGAGCTATACGAGAGCGCAGGCGGCGCAAGGACAAGCCGCGTATAAGCAGAATTGCGCCCAATGCCACGGCCAAAATATGGATGACGGTGAGTTCGGGACGCCCCTGAAAGGCCTGGATTTCGCCGAGGGCTGGGCCGGCAAATCCGCCGGGGCGCTGATGACTTTTATGCGGACCAACATGCCGCCCTCGAATCCTGGCGGGCTGCCGGACAAGTCTTACGCGCAAATCATCGCGTACATGCTCCAGGAAAATGGCCTGCAGCCTGGCGAAAGCGAGCTGCCCTCGGATGTCAAGACGCTCGGCCCGATGATCCTGCTTCGGGGCAGCGCGATGCCGGCCGGAACATTGTCCCCGGCGCTCTCGCCGTTCGGAGGGCACCCGCCCCCGGTGAGCGTTCCCAATCCTCTAGAAAAAATCACGCCGGTCACCGACACCATGCTGCAAAACCCGCGGCCCGAGGATTGGCTGACCTGGCGGCGAACTTATGACGCGCTTGGCTTCAGCCCGCTGAAGCAAATCAACAGGGGGAACGTGGCCGATCTGCATGTGGCTTGGGCGTTCGCGCTGCCGAGCGGGCCGAACGAGGAGACGCCGCTGGTTCATGATGGCGTTTTGTTCATCCAGGGCTACGGCGACAAGGTGCAGGCGATCGATGCTGTGACTGGCGATCTACTTTGGCAATACGCCAGGCAATTGCCGCCGGACGTGAACAAGGAGCCGAAGCGGAATCTGGCGATCTACGGTAACCGGCTCCTGGTGCCCACATCGGACGCGCACCTCGTGGCGCTCGACGTGAAAACGGGAGCCGTCGTCTGGGATCGGGAATTGGCGGACTACAAGGTCGATGCGCGAATCACCGGCGGCCCGCTAGTCGTGAAGGGCAAGGTGATCCAGGGAACCTCGGGCCGCATGCTGGGCGGCAACTACATCGTGGCCTTCGATATCGCCACGGGCAAGGAAGCCTGGCGGTTCAATACCATCGCCGGGCCGGGACAGCCAGGCGCGGACAGTTGGAATGGCATGCCGTTCGAAAAGCGCAGCGGCGCCTCGGTATGGACGGCGGGGAGTTACGACCCGGAGCTTAATCTGGTGTACTTCGGGACCGCGCAGACCTACGACACGGGCCCGCTGCTGCATCCAGTCCATCAGCCCGGCGTCACCAACGATGCGCTGTACACGGACACGACCCTGGCGCTCGATCCCGATACCGGCAAGCTGGTCTGGTACTTCCAGCATCTGCCCAACGATCAGTGGGATTTCGATTGGGCGTTCGATCAGCAGTTGATTAAGCTGTTAATAAACGGTTCAGTTAAAAAGACCGTGATCACGGCGGGAAAGCCGGGCCTGTTCGACGCCATGGACGCGGCCACCGGCAAATACGCCTTTTCGGTGGACTCCGGCTTGCAAAATTTGGTGCTGGCCATCGATCCGCAAACCGGCGCGAAGACTATCAACCCCGAGGTCATTCCGGACGGCAAGGTGCACCTGGTCTGCCCCTCAATGACCGGCGCGCGAAGCTGGATGCCTTTGGCCTACAATCCCGAGACTAAAATCCTCTACAGCCCTTTGACCGAATCCTGCATGGATATCATCCCCGTTGCGCCGGGCACGCATGCCTTCCTCTCGGCGGGCGTGCGCTGGGGGCTCCGAGCACGGCCGGGAAGCGACGGCCTGTACGGGCGCGTCCAGGCCATCAACCTGGAAACGAAGAAAATCGTCTGGGCCGACCGGCGGCGCGCGCCGCAAACCAGCGGCGTTTTGGCGACGGCCGGCGGTATCGTCTTCGCCGGTTCGTATGACCGAAAATTCAGCGCCTACGACGATGCCAATGGAAAACTGCTGTGGGAAACGGGCCTGGACGACGTTCCCACCGGCACGCCGATTACCTATAGCGTTGGCGGGAAGCAATACATCGCCATAGCGGTGGGCAACGGCAACGCCCATGCATCCAGCTGGATTCCGCTCGTTCCCGAAATTCACAATCCGCCGGACCATGGCGGGGCTCTTTGGGTCTTCGAGCTGCCGGAAAAGGATCTGCCCAAGGGGCAAGGTTCACGCTAAGCGAAAGTAAATGATGTAATAGGATTTCCCGTTTGAGGTCGGGTGCCGCACCCTTTGCGAATTTCAAAGGGTGCGGGGTTTAGATTCCCCGACCACGGCCAATGCGGCGATACCGGGCAGAAAACCCACACCCTTGCGAAAAACGCAAGGGTGCGGCACCCGAATACTGCAAAATTCAACGGGCCGGATTCAAAATGTTTTCGGGCGCTGGCAGCCATGCCTTGGCGCTGAATTTGCTTCGCCAGGCGCGGATAGGCCTTGAATGCGTCGGACTCGAATGGTATTTTCCCTGCATTGGCAACGATTCCAAACGCAGTCTGATTCGTAACGAAATCGAAATCCGTGTTTTCCGGCGTCTGGGCCTAGTCGGAGCACTCTGATACTGCGGTGTCTCGGGAGGTTCCTCGAATGGCGGACGAATTGACGACGAGTGCGAAAGCGTGGTGGTCGCCCGCGCGCGGCGATGTGGACGCGACGGTCGCGCAAGTGGGATTCAATCTTGCGCAAATGGTCATCCCCGTGTTCCTGCTGCTTCCCCTGGGGATTCCCATGGATTTCGCCGTGACGCACTTTCTGCCCGGCTATGCGCTGGGGCTTCTGGCCGGCGCGCTGGGGCTGACCGGGCTGGCTCTCAATTTGCGAAAACGCGAGAACCGCACGGACGTTACCGCGCACGTCTATGGAAATAACGTTCCGGCCGTCATCGTGTACACGCTTTCGATCTTTCTGCCGGTTTATTTGCAGACGCACGACGTAGTGCGCGCCTGGGAAGTTGGGGCGGCGGCGGTGATCTGGACTGGCGTGATTAAGTTGGTGGCGGCGCCGTTCGCGACCGTGATTCGGCGCGTGATTCCCGTACCGGCTTCCATGTCCGTGTTTGGCGCGGCCATGTACAGCTATCTGGCCTTGGCCCTGCTGCAGCGTCTCTTTGACCAGCCGATCGTGGGACTGGTCGCGTTTGCCATCGTTGGCGTTTGCGTCCTGGGCAATGTTCCCATCACGCGGTGGCGCATCCCGCCGTTTCTGGTGGCCTGGCTCATACCCCTAGCGGTCGGTTTTGGAGTCGGATACGTTCATCCGCAATGGCGCGGCTTGTCTTTGCAGGCTCCATTTGCGGGCGTGCGCGGCGCGGTGGGCGCGATGGGGATGGCTCTACCTTATATGTCGGTTATCGCACCCATGGCCATCTATCACGTCCTGCAAGCGATCGCGGCGGTAGAGGGTGCCGCAGCGGCGGGAGACAATTACGACGCCCGCGGCGTAATTTTCTCGGACGGGATTGGGACACTCGTCTGCGGATTGGCGGGAAGTATCGTTACGCCCGCGATTTATGCGCTCCATCCACCCTACAAGGCGATGGGTGCGCGAATCAGCTTTTCGATCTGGACTCCCATCATTTTCATGCTCATCATTGTGAGTGGGTTGACGCTTTACATTGCGCCGCTTTTCCCCTGGCCGATTCTGGCCGCCATGATCGCCTACGTCAGCGTGGGAGTTGGGATGGCCACGCTGCGTCGCGTCGACCGCAAGTATCTGGCCGTGCTGTTGCTGAGTTTTATGATCCCGGGGAGCGCCGTGGTGCTGGCCGCGCTGAATTCCGCGCTGCCGGCGCTTCGTCTTTCCGCGGCGAATCTTGCGGTGCAAGAGGCGCTCAACCGGTCCGTCTACTTGTTCTCGCTGAGGGGGCTCGGCAACGGATTCTTGTTTCTGGTGCTGGTCGTCGCGGCCTTGATCACGGAAGTGATCGACCGGAATTTCGGGCGGGCCGCGATCTGGTGCTTGCTGGCGGCGGCATTTTCCTGGGTGGGACTGATGCATGCGGGCATTCTGCAATGGAAAGCCGAGCCCTCCTACGCGTACGGGTGGCTTGCCGCTGCCGCCATCGTTTACTCGGCGCGTTGGTGGCGGGGTGACGCGACTCAATCGCCGCAAACTCCCGTGCCAACTTATAGCAATGCCGCCCCCGCCGCGAAATAAGACCGGTAGGCGGGGATTGCGAGGCCGATGGGAGCCGTCGGGCTCCGCATCGCGAGCGGAGCCCGCAACCCCGGCCATCCGGTTACTTGAGTTATCCCCGTACCTGCCGTTTTGCTCGATGCTGCAAATGAAGAGTTAGCTGGCCGATCATTTCCAGGCATGTCGAATTCAACCCTCGCGATCCGTTCCGAAATCCCTTAAGTGTTAACGCATTAGCGTCACGTCCAGAGAAACCACCGGGCGGCCGAGAACCCCGAGATTTATATTGACATGGTTCGTCGCCGCTGCTTCAGGGGCCTGGGACGCTATCCGGGTGATATTTACGAATGCGGCAACCCCGAAATGTGGTTCGGGAGCTTGGGAGGGACGGATGAGGAACGCGGACGCTTCGAGCGAGAAAACGCTCGCACACGCGGCGGGAAAAAAAGCGTGCGAGAATTCAGATCTGAGATTCGGCTTCGCATGCGGGGCTTTGGCGCCATCGCGCGGCAAAGTTCTTAACGGCCAGAGCGGCTGCAATTTCGTCCGGAAAGCTTCGTAGCAAGACGTTGACAATGCTAACGGACGAGCGCGGAAATGCTTCGATCGGGCTGGCGTGCGGGCTGGCTCAGGAAATTATCCGCACGTTCGGCGAAGTTCGCCTGCGCGTCTACGGGACGAGCATGGCGCCTTCCATCCTTCCAGGAGATTTTGTTTCCATCGAGCGAGCTAGCCTGCAAGACATATCACCTAGGGAAATTGTCCTGTATTTGCGAAATGGACGGCTCTTCGCTCATCGGGTTGTGGATCGCAAAATTGCGCCCACGGCGGGCGGTTCCGAGGAACCTTGCCTGATTACGCGGGGCGACCGCCTGAGTCATGACGATCCTCCCGTTTTTTCCGCCGAATTGCTCGGACGCGTGGTTTCCGTCAAGCGCGGCAACCGGAAAGTCCAACTCCCCGGCATGGAATCGCATCACCCGATCGCCCGCTTGCTGCGGGCTTCCGATCGCGTGACCTACCTTTACGTGCGGCTCGCCGCAAGCTGGCGCACGCTCTTCCCCAGGAGGGCCAAGTGTCAAGCGTGACGGTGGCGATGCAGAGTTTGAGCGTGGTGGTCGAGATCGGCGGCCTGCCGATCCGATTGCATTGCGACAACCCGGATTTCGTTCGCCAGATTCAGGAGCGCTATGCCGGCTTTTTAAGTTCCTCGAGCGACGCGCGTTTCGATTTTGAAATTGAGCTGGCGCCGCCGGGCACGGAATCCAGGGACGAAGACGTGCGCGTGACGTGGGAATCTGGGCGCTGGCTGATGGAGCGCGGCGATTTTCGCGCCGAGTGGAATCCGTCCACGGCGCGCGGGCGCATCCAGCAGACCATCAACCCCTATTCTCTCGATTCCGTGTTGCGCATCGTGCACACGCTCCTCTTGGCCCGCGAGGGAGGTTTCCTTCTGCACGCCTCGAGCGCCATTCGCAATCGCCGCGCGTTTCTATTTTCCGGAGTTTCCGGCGCGGGCAAAACCACCATGGCCAGGCTGGCGCCTCCGGACGCCGCGCTGCTGACCGACGAGATTTCTTATGTGACGCGGCAGAAAGACCGCTACTTTGCCGTGGGCACGCCGTTTTACGGCGAACTTGCGCGGCCTGGAGAGAATCTGCAAGCGCCTATCGAGGCGCTGTATCTGCTGGCCAAGGGTCCGGCGAATAAAATTGAGCCCATCGCGGGCGCCGATGCCGTCCGCGGCTTGCTGGGGAATATTCTTTTTTTCGCCCGGGACAATGAGTTTGTGAAACTGGCTTTCGATTCAGCCTTCGATTTCGTCAGTCGCGTGCCCGTGCGGCGGCTTACGTTCGTGCCCGATTCTTCCGTTTGGGAGCTGATCGTATGAACAACCATGTGTATGTGTCCCGAAGCAAGGCGATCGCCGCGCGCGCGCTGGGCGAGGAAACGATGGTCATGTCCGCCGCCGATTCCACGCTGTTTACTCTTAATGAAATGGCGTCGCTGATTTGGGAGGCGGCGGATGGCGCGACTCCCCTGGAAGAGATCGTCACGAAGCGGATTTGCGCGCAATTTGAAATCGCGCCGGAAGTGGCGATGAAGGACGCGGAAAAACTCGTCGAGGATCTGGCCGGGCACGGCATTCTGCTGCTTTCCGGCCAGCCGCTGGCGGCTTCGCGCGGGGAAACGGCCGGCTCCAGCAGGGAGACGTCATGAGCAGCCTAGCCGTCGAAATGGTCGCCAAGGCCCTCAAATTAAACATTCCGCTGAGCGTGCAGCTGGATTTGACCTATCGCTGCAATGAGCGCTGCATCCACTGCTATCTCGACCATGACGATCACGGCGAGATGACTACCGCGGAAATCAAGAACCTGCTCGACCAGATGGCCGCCGCCGGTGTGTTCTATCTCACTATCAGCGGCGGCGAAATCATGATGCGCCGGGATTTTTTCGAGATTCTGGAGTACGCGCGCGCCCTCATGTTTTGCGTAAAACTCAAGACCAACGGAGTTTTGATCCGGCAGAGGGAAGCGGAACGGCTGCACGCGCTGGGCGTGGAGTCGGTGCAAATCAGCATTTACTCGCACCGGCCCGAGGTGCACGATGAGATTACCAAGATGCCCGGCTCGCTCCGGCAGTCGATTGACGCGGTGCGTTTGCTCCGGGCGCAGGGCTTGCGCGTGACGTTGGCGAACGTGCTCATGGTCCAAAACGCCGGCGATTATCCCGGTGTGAAGGCGCTGGCCGTCGAACTGGACGCCAAATTCATTATGGATCCGACGGTCACCCCGATGATGGATGGGGACAGGTCCATTCTTAAATTGAACGTAGATCACGCCGCCTTGCAGCAGGTATTCCGAAATCAAGAGATGGTCGGCAACGTGGAGGAATTTTGCGCTCCGCCGCAAGGCCCCGACGAAGAGACCCTGGACATGCTGCCCTGCAGCGCCGGCCACACGGCTTGCTACGTCTCTCCCTACGGAGACGTTTATCCGTGCGTGCAGTTTCCCCTACCCACCGGCAACGTGCGCCGGCAGAAGTTTCTGGACATCTGGCGCGATTCCCCGCAATTCCAGGAAGTCCGTTCCATCACGCTGCGAGACATGCCGTCCTGCTCGAAATGCACGCACGGCGCAACTTGCACGCGCTGCCCCGGCTTGGCCTACATGGAAGGAAATATGCGCGGCCCTTCTTCCCAGGACTGCGAAAAATCCTACGCGCGCACCGGCATTCCCAGCGAGAATTACAAAGCCAGGCACGCCTCTCCGCAGCCTGTCTCAACCCTGAAGCTGGTTCAAATACAGGGCCTGCAACGTTCCGAATTTATCGGTGACCGCATTCCGAGTTGAACTTATGCGCGCCGACGCCTCTCTAGCAGAGCTTATCCGGGTAGTTTCTGCGGATCCAGTCTTCGACGTCTTTCCGCAACCGCACGGCCATCTTGCCGCAGGTATCGGCTTCGTTTTGCGAGACCAACCCGTAGTCGTCGTAAGCGCCGACGTTTCGCTTTCTGCGCAGTTTATCCAGTGTCGGGATGATCTTCCGCTCCGGGTCTATCGAAAATTCCAAAGCCTCGATCGTGCGGTAGTGCTCGGCATTGCCTCTGCTTACGCGGTATCCCGCAGCACGTAGCGCCACCGTACCACACACTCGAATTACGTCGTATGCCAAGCCCAACTGCACATCAGGAGAGAGCTTCGCAGTAACCGCTTTTTCGTAGTCCGCGAGGCCCCGTCAGCCAGTGCGAACAAGCGAGCAATCTCTGGAGCGTCGGACCGCAGTCGTTCGAGCCAGCTATTTTTCACCCAACTCTCGAAGGACATTTTCGTCGCCTACGATGAAGAGCTTCTTCTCTGCCAACACGTTCTTCAAGAAATTGGCCCGGAGTTTCGACTGAAACTCCTTCACGGAATAAACCGTAGGGTTGATCTCACGATTCAGGACTTTCTCAGCGTTGGCCAACTTCGAAACTACACTGCCGAAATCGACCTTACCGACGAGCATGAGATCAACGTCGCTGCCTGGCGTTTCGCCCGACCGGGCAACGGAGCCGTATACAAACGCGAGATTAATCTTCCTCCGCAACGTTTCGAGCGCCAAAGACAAAACATCGTGCATTCCAATCGTCTTCGTAACCAGGCTCTTCATCTCCGCGAAGACAGGGCTATCCTGATTCGCACTGTAGAGCGTGCGTGCGGCTGCGATTTTTCGAGTGACCAAACCAGCATCGACCAATTGCCGGACCTCGCGTTGCACAGGACCGAGGCTCTTGCCTGTCAGGCGCGCGAGTTGCCGGAGATAAAAGGATTCGCCGACGTGGCCGTACAGCACCGAGAGTACGGCTCCACGGGTGCGACCGAACAAAGTATCGGATAAGATCGTCGCCGTACCCATTCTGGGGTCAAGTGTACCCTTTCAGGGTACAACATGCAACGACACTTTAAGGTTTGGTTGCTGATTGCCACAGCGACGCGATACGTTGGTCCTTTCCAATTCACTTTATCCACGGTGCCCGGGGCAGAAGAGCGCACACAAAAGAGATCCGCGATTTATGGAAGAGCTATTTCTGGTGCGAAGGGGGCGACGGCCTTCGTCAAAACCGCCCTAACGAAATTTTATGCCCGGTTCCGCTAGAAAGGACGATGTCCCCCGTAATCTGTTTCCGGTCCTGCGAAAGTTCTCCAAGAAAATTGGTTCCATCGGCGGTGATGGCCGTGATCGTTCCGCCGGCCGAAACAGCCACATTTTGAAATTGATATTTCAGGGACGCGGACGGATCGGTCACCGTGATTGTGCCGGTGGATGAGGCGGAAAAAACGCCCGCCGCGGGAAACGAGCGGCCATCGGCGAGAGCGATGGTGCCCTTCCAATCGCCTACAATCGATTGGGAGGAGCCGGAGTCGGCCACAGCCTCGGCGGCCTTCGTTCCCGGCGTTCCTACCTTCTTTTCGAAGTCGTTGAAGACAACTCGATTGTCCTCGCAGATGTATTCCATGATGTTCCAGCCGGGTTTTAAAATGTATTTCCGCTGAGTTTTCAGTGGCGTTGTGTAAGCTTGCGGGTCGTCGATGGAAATGTCGATCAGCAAAGTATCGTGGTCCGGGCGGTGCATGCGCTCCACGATATGCAAAGCCTCGGAATGCGGATGGCCGGCGACGTCCAGCCAAGTCTTGTCATTGAAGCCGGTGGAATCGACGACCAGTGTATCTCCTTCCCATTTGCCGATTGAGTCGCCCATCCAAGTAGGATTCGCGTCTTTCACATGTTCCCTGCTGTCGGTGAAGATTTGGCGCACGTAATGTTCGTACTCGAAGAACAGGATGGTGCGGCCCGGCACTTGCAGAATTTCCACCGGATAGGCGTGGGTGTAGATATTCGGAACTCCGAGCGGAAGGCAAGCAAAGTCCGGGTCGTTGGAAGTCAGTTCCGTGTATTCGCCGCCGATGGGATGATTGGCTTTGAATTTTTCCTGCGCCCAGGGAGTGAAGGGAAGAGTTTTCAGAGGCTGGCCTTGCGGATCGGTCCAGATGAAATTGAACGTGTTTACCGACGACGGATACCAAACGCCGGTTAAATCCCCCGTAGCGGCCTCCGCTTGGCTCCCGGCTTGCGTTTGCGCCAGCAGCGGGGATGAACAGACGATTCCCGCCGCAAATGCAAGTGTGACGATCCTCGTTGGAAGTTTCATTTGGAGGAATCCGGCGGCAACACGGTTCCAGGGAGTTCATGCCCATCAGGGAAAACCAATTTTTTCACCTGCATCCCTTTTTCGCCGTTTCTGGCGGGCGCGCCGATCACGGTGACTTGGTCGCCAGGCTTGAGCGTGCTCCTGCTCCAGCCTCGCCTCGACAGAAGATTCGGACTGGGGAGTTCTCCCTCCCATTCGGTGACCTTGCCGCTATCGTCTTTCACGGTGAAAACGAGCAGAGTGTGCGGGTTGACGAACTGGAGTTCGGTCACCGTCGCTCGCAGGGACACAATCTTCGTCATGTCATATTCGGAGGCGCCGTGGTGCGCCCATAGGGGAAGGGAGACCAGAAAACAACCGATGGCCAACGCCATCCGTGTGAATCGCTCGCGTTTCATGCAACCTCCGGAATGGATTCTCGCCGGCCCTCTTTGATCCGAGTGTATTACAGAAATCGCCGAGATGGATGGCTCACCATCGATGGCTTAGCAAACTATCCGGAATCATCGCCGATTCCCAGAATTGGACCATGCTTACAGCAAGTCCCGCTATGGAGTCAATACCTTTTCGCCCTGCCCGACAGCCCCGCGCTCGTCTTTTACCGGGGTATTGTTTTTGAGTCATGCAAGCGCCAGGGCCGTCAGCTTTCGTTGACATAGGCCACAAAGCGCGGGTATCATCCCCACGGTGCGGCACCTGGGTGGGCAGCCGTGCTTCCTTCCTTGCACCTCCCCGTGACTCGGAAGATAACCCGGGCGTTTCCTGTTGGGCGCAAGGCAGGGACCTCACTGGAGGCAGTAAGATGTTTTCCGATAATGAAAACCCCGGCGCGGAGCTTTCCGCCGGACAGACCGCAACCGCCGCGACAGCGGCGCCGGAACAAACCACAAACGTTGAGACGGAGCAGGCTGCCGTCGCTACAGTTCAAGAGCAAGAACCGATTGCCGCTGTCGCGCCGCCTCCCGCGGAGCCGTCCGTCGTCACTGTGTCTCCCTCGGAACCTGTGGCAGCGCCGGATGGCGCCGCAGCCGTCGAACATTCGAACGTGAGCGAAGCAGTGGAAACCGCCCTGGAGTCTGGCGAGCCTACCACGGAATCCAACGCCGAGATGGAACAGCTCATGGAGCAGTACGCCGTGCCGCATCAGGCGCCGGCGGAGGGCGAAATCGAATCGGGCCAGGTGGTGGCGATCACGGACCTGGGCGTGGTGGTGGACCTGGGCGCCAAGACCGAGGGGCTAATTCCCGCGCAGGAATTCGCGGAACTGGACGGCCCGTTTCCTCTGGTGGTCGGGCAGCCGGTCGAAGTGCAGCGCACGGGCGAGCGCAAGGAAGGGATGGTATTGTTGTCCTACCAGCGCGTGAAACGGCGGCGCGCTTGGGGCAAGATCGAAGAGGCTTACCGCAACAAGACTGACATCATCGGAAAAATCGTGGACCACATCAAGGGCGGCCTGGTGGTGGACATCGGCGTGCGCGCCTTTTTGCCTGCTTCGCAAGCCGATCTGCATCCGGTGCGCGACCTGGACGAATGGAAGGGCCGCGAGCTCGCTGTCCGCGTGCTGAAGATGAACCGCAAGCGCGGCAATGTGGTGGTCAGCCGCCGCGCGATCCTAGACGAACAGGTAGAGTCGCAGCGCAAGGCGATGCTCGAATCGATGGCCGAGGGACAGATCGTGCGCGGCGTGGTGAAGAACGTCACCGGGTACGGCGCGTTCGTCGATCTCGGCGGCATCGATGGGCTACTGCACATCACGGACATGTCCTGGGGCCGGGTGGCGAGCCCACTGGACGCCGTTTCGCCGGGCGAAGAGGTGGAAGTCAAGATTCTGAAGTACGACAAGGAAAAGGGGCGCGTGTCGCTCGGGCGCAAGCAATTGCTGCCCGATCCGTGGGCCTCGGTGGTGGAGCGCTACACGCAGGGAAAGAAGCTGACGGGCAAGATCATGGGGCTGACGGACTACGGCGCCTTTGTCGAACTCGAACCGGGCATCGAAGGCCTGGTGCACGTCAGCGAGATGAGCTGGTCCAAGCGCAAGCAGCACCCGTCGAAAATGGTCAAGGTGGGCGACGACGTCGACGTAATCGTGCTGGGCGTCGATTCCAACGAGCGGCGCATTTCGCTCGGGATGAAGCAGGCGCAATCCGACCCGTGGCAGCAGCTTGCGGAAAAGTATCCGGTCGGCACGCTGGTGAGCGGAAAAATCCGCAACCTGACCGAATTCGGGGCGTTCCTCGAGATCGAGGAAGGGTTCGACGGGCTCATTCACGTCAGCGACATTTCCTGGACCGGGCGAATCAAAAATCCCTCGGAAGTTTATAAGAAGGGCGACACGGTCGAAGCGAAAGTTCTGAAGATCGACCAGGGTTCGCGGCGCGTTTCGCTTGGCGTCAAGCAAGTGAATGACATCTGGTCCTCGTGGTTTGAGAAACACAAGGTGGGCGACCTGGTGCGCGGAAAAGTATCCCGCGTCACGACGTTTGGCGCGTTCGTCGAGCTAGCCGACGGGATCGAAGGCCTTTGCCACATTTCGGAAATCGACGACCGCAAGAACAAGGGCGATAAGCCACAAGGCCCGCCGCGCCCGGGCGTGCGGCAGAGCGGGCTGCTCGATCCCGGCCGGGATTATGAATTCAAGATCGTCAAGATCAGCCAGGATCAGCATAAAATCGGTCTCAGCTACCGTGGCGCGCAAAAGCAGGCGGAACGCCGCGACATGGAAGATTACCGTTCGACGAAGTCCTCGGCGAAAGCCACGATCGGTGATGCAATAATGGCCAAGCGTTCCTTGTAGTCGCTCCGGCGGTCCCCCGGCCGGAGTGTAAATATTATTTCCCTTGAGCCTCGTTTGATGATATGGAATTGCCACCAAAGGCAGCCCGCCGGGGGATTTTCTCCAGCGAGCTGGTGGCGTGTACCAGGGAGGCGCGGGGCCTTGGCACCGAGTGGGTGCTATTTTTAGAGTTAGGCGGAGCATACATCAATGACTGATTCCACCGTGACAAAGGCGGACCTGGTTGAGGAAGTGGTTCGCGTCACAGAACTTCCACGCAAAGAATCCGAAGCCGTTGTCGAAACGATTTTTGAGAGCATTATCGGCGCGCTGCAAGGAGGCGACCGCATCGAAATCCGCGGCTTCGGCAGTTTCCGAACGCGCCAGCGCCGCGGGCGCACCGGGCGCAATCCGAAGACCGGCGCCAAGGTCGAAGTGCCGCCCAAAAAAATCCCGTTCTTCAAGCCCAGCAAGGAACTGAAGGACCACGTCAACTCCGGCGCGCCGGCAGCCCCGGGCACGGGCACCACGCCGGCTGTGTCGCCGAGCTAGAGCCGCGCGGCGGACGCTGGCCCTTCGCCATCCGCAGCCAACACTCCCTATGGATTACCTCTGGACGCCTTGGCGCTACCGATACATTGCCGAAGCCAAAAACGTTTCGGGATGCGTCTTCTGCAATGCTCCCGCGGCGAATCGCGACGAGGAGTGGCTCATCGTTCAGCGCGCGGTGAAAAATTACGTCATCTTGAACCGCTACCCGTACACTTCGGGGCATGTAATGATCATACCGTACGCGCACACCGCGGATTTTTCCGGACTCGAACGGGATACCTCCGCGGAAATGATGCTTCTAACGCAACGCGTACAGGCGGCCATTGAGGACGTCTACCATCCCGACGGCTTTAACCTGGGGATGAATCTGGGCCGCTCGGCCGGCGCCGGAATCGCCGATCACCTGCACATGCACGTAGTGCCCCGTTGGACGGGCGACACTAATTTCATGACCACCGTGGGAGAAACGCGTCTCGAACCGGAAGATCTTTCCGTGACCTACACGAAGCTGCGCAAGGCGCTGGCGGTGTAGAGGCCGCCGAAGCACTCGGCGTCCGGATGGGGCGTCTGGATGTAGCGCCCGCCTTTAGGCGGGCACTTTTTCGGGCGGAGCAGATGCCCGCCTGAAGGCGGGCGCTACAAGAATGGGAGCCGCGCTCTCACATGGATCCCGTAGCCGGCACTGTCATCCCGGAGTCACACTTGAATTTCTCGCTCACCGAAGAACAGCAGTTGCTGCAGCGCACCGTGCGGGGGTTTGCCGAAAACGAAGTGAAACCGCTCGCACGCGCGATCGACGAGACCGGACATTTTCCCCGCGAAACGTTTCGCAAGGCGGCGGAGCTTGGCCTGACCGCCGTGGCGCTGCCGGAATCGGAAGGCGGCGCGGGATTCGATCACGTCTCCTATTCCATCGTCATCGAGGAAATCTCCCGCGTGTGCGCTTCCACCGGCGTCATTCTTTCCGTGCAAAATTCATTGTATTGCGATCCGATCCATCGCTTCGGGACGGAAGAGCAGAAGAAACGATTCCTCTTGCCATTCGCGCGCGGCGAAAAAATCGGTTGCTACGCGTTGACGGAGCCGCAGGCAGGATCGAATGCGGCCGCGCTTGCGACCAAGGCGGTGCGCGATGGCGACCTCTACATCGTCAACGGAACAAAGGCGTGGATCACCAATGGAGGCGTGGCCGACGCAGCCATCGTTTATACAAACACCGATCCGGCGAAGGGCGAAAAAGGGATCACGGCGCTGGTCGTCGAACGCGGCACGCCCGGCTTTCGGGTGGGCAAGGAAGAGAAAAAACTCGGCATCCACGCCACGGCGTGCACGGAATTGTCCTTCACGGATTGCGCGGTGCACGCTGCGAATCGCATTGGGAACGAAGGCGAGGGATACAAGATCGCGCTTTCGACGCTCGACGGCGGGCGCATCGGCATCGCCGCGCAGGCCACCGGCATCGCGCAAGGCGCGCTGGAGCAAGCGCTGTCCTACGCGCAGCAGCGCCAAGCGTTCGGCCACCCAATCGCGGATTTTCAGGCGATCCAGTTCATGCTGGCCGACATGGCCACCGAAATCGACGCGGCGCGGCTGCTGGTGCGCAGAGCGGCCTGGAAATCGGATTCAGGAGGCCGCTTTTCCATGGAAGCTTCCATCGCAAAACTATTCGCTTCGGAGCTGGCCACGCGCGCAACGCACAAAGCGATGCAGATTCACGGCGGCTACGGCTACAGCGCCGAATACCCCGTCGAGCGCATGTACCGCGACGCGCGCATCACGGAAATCTACGAGGGCACAAGCGAAATTCAGCGTCTCGTGATTGCCGCTTGGGCGTTGAAATCTTTTTGAACCCACAGATGAACACAGATAAACACGGATTGTGCTTTGCATGTGGCGGCCACCGCACGTTTGATTTGAAATATGAAATTTGAGATTTGAAATTAATCTGAAATGAAGCAATCTCATAAATATCTGCATGCCACTGTGGGAAATAACGTGCGAATGGCGTGTCAAATAAATTGCGTCTTCCGGCGCTGAAAGCGCGCCGGATTCTAGCCCAGGGCATCGCCCTGGGTTTGGAACCATCCAATTATCGCGCGCCCTGAAAGGGCGCAGGGACCTTCCGCCCCTTCGGGGCGGACGGGAATCTCCGGACGCTGTGCCCCCGGAGCGTTGTCCCGGGCTGGCATCCTCCGCGCCGTTGGCGCGAGACAGTGGCCTTGCATTTATGCGGGGAAACGAGGAAAAGCGATTTATGTGATCACTTCATCTCAAATTTGAAATTTCAAATTTTACCTTTCCGCTCTCTCGGCTGCATCGTATCCTGTGGAAGGAATCCCAAGTTTGAATCTCGGTTCACGGATCACGATGCACGAATCACGCGCTTTCCATGCAAGAACTCGATTCCATTTCTGAATTCGATGCGACGCGCGACGGCGAATTCTTCGCCGGACTTCCCGCACACCCCGCTGTTTTTGTTGTCGAGCCTCGCGCGGAAATGCAGGGCGCGACGCCCTACCTCTTGCGCACGGCGAACCTGCGGCAACGTCTCACGCGCCTGCTCGGGCCGTTTGATCCCGGTTCAAAGCGGCTGAATTTGCGCGACCTTGCGTCGCGGGTGCGCTACCGCGTTGTGGGCTCGCCGTTCGAACTGAATTTTCTGCACTGGCAGCATGCACGGCGGATTTGGCCCACGGGGTATCGCGAGCGCTTGCGGCTTCGGTCGTCGGCCGTGCTCAAGGTGAGTCTCACGAACGCGTATCCGCGTTGTTATGCCACGCGGCGCATCGGCGCGAGCGGATTTTATTTTGGGCCGTTTGCGTCGCGCCGCGCGGCCGACACGTTCGCTTCCGGCTTTCTCGACTTGTTTAAAATCCGGCGCTGCCAGATCAAGATTCGCCGCGATCCGGAATTTCCCGGCTGCATTTATTCGGAAATGAAGATGTGCCTTGCGCCGTGTTTCGCGGGTTGCTCGAAGGAAGAGTACGACGCGGAAGTGGGCCGCGCCGTCGCGTTCCTCGCGACGGGCGGCGCCTCGCTCACCGCGGAACTCGAACGCGAGCGCGAGGCGGCCAGTGAGGCGCTCGATTTCGAGCGCGCCGCGGCAGTCCATCGCCGCATCGAGAAAGCGGCGGAAGCGCTGCGCGGATTGCCCGATCTTGCGCGGCGTCTCGAAGACCTCGACGCGGTGGTTCTCCAGCGAGCAGCGGAAGAAAATACCGTGGCCGTCTTCGTCGTGCGGGCCGGGCGCATCGACGAGCCGCGCCTGCTGCGCTTCTCGGAGCTAGCCAGTGAGCCCCGCTCGGTCGAGCAAATCCTGCGCGAGTGGCTCGAAGGCGCGGGAGAAACAACGACGCTGCACGGGAAGGCATCCTCTTCGCAGCAGAGTTACCGCGAACTCGAAGACCAACTGAGCTTGCTGGTGCGCTGGTTCCACAAGAAACCGCGAGTGGGAGAAATTTTCTTTCGCGAAAGCACGGCGCGCTCTTCCGCCGCCGCACCGCAAGACGAGGCCAGCGCGCGCCGCAACAGCGAGTGGCCGTATCGCCGCATCCTGCGCGCCTGCTCGCGCCTGCTGGCCCCGCCAGCAGTTGAAAGTTAATAGTCGAGAGTCGAGAGCAATCACGGATCTAAAGAGCCTGCGTGGCAACAAGCGCATCGAACCGCCAGCGGCTAAAGCCTCACTCATTTCAGGCGCGTTACGGCACGGTTGAAACCGTGCCCTACAAAGATTTCCATGTTGCCACACAGGCTCTAGAGGGGTGCACTCTTGACTCTCAACTGTAAACTCTTAACTCGCTCTTACTCTTCCTTGATCCGAATATTCCGCCAATAAAGTTTCGCGCCCTCGGACTGAAAACCGAGGTACCCAGGATCCTTATAGTCGTGATGGGTGATGGTCGATACAAGGACTCCGTTGACGTAGGACCAAACCTGGCTGTCTTTGGAAACGATTTCGATGGAATTCCACTGGCCCACCGGGCGGGTCCCTCTCGCGCGGGCTAGCGTGTCGACGGTGTATTTCACGCTCTTGTTCGCGCGGACATCCAGCAATTCGGCGTTCATCCCTTGGATCTCGATCATTTCCGGCCACACCCGCAGACTCTGCATGAAGAGCAGGTATCCGCTGTTCCCGTAATATTGATCGCTGTTCTCCATCCCGGGATATGGCGGGAAGCGATATTCGAGGCGCAGAGTAAAATCCTTATACTTCTTGTCGGGATACATGAAGCCCAGCGGCGTTCCGGAAACGACGATCATGCCGTTCTCCACTTTGAACGTGGAACCCGGCTCGGTCTGGCCGCAGCCCTCGGGCCGAGGGGTGCAATTGCCTCCGATCAGGAAGCGCAGCCCGCTGAAATCCTTTCCGTTGAAGAGCGACGTGAATCCCGCTTCAGGCAGCGTCATGCCCATCAACGCTTCCGGATCGGAGCTCATGGGTTCCTTGCCGGCGGGTTAGCCATTCTCACGAAGAAAATATGCGGCCATGTCCAAATAGGCTTCGGGGCTGAGAGCGCCGCCCCCATAAAGGGGCATGGAAGTGCGAATCTTGTTATACAGACTGCCAACGTTGTGATACTTGTCGCGAACTTCGGTGCTGGCCAGATTGAGCCGGATGCGGCTGGGGTCCCGTCCAAAACCACGGCCCGCTGGAGCAGGGAGTTCGCGGCTATCGGGCTTCGACGGATCGAACGCATGGCACATGCTGCAGGATCCGCGGAAATAGCCCTCGCCGAGTTCAGCTTGCTCTTCCGTATAGAATCCGTAGGGTGAGCCGCTGGCGGATTTCATGGATTTCTTCTCGAGCAGCGGCATACGCCGCATCGCAGCTACGTCTTCCTTGAGGTTCTCCGTCCCCGCGGGAAGGCCATTCGCCTGCAGAAGGTACGCGACGATGTTCAAGTAGGTTTCGGTGGTTAGGCCGTGTACATTGTCATCGGGCATGGTCACGGAAATTTTGTTGTACAGATCGTTCACGGCGTAATAATCGTGCAGGAAATCGTCGCCGATCAGAGCCGGGGCCGTGGCGACGCCCTTCAGTGTGGCCCCGTGGCATTTGGCGCAATCTTCCGTGTACAGGTCCTTGCCGCGCCTGGCCTGCGCCTCGCTGTAGTAACGTCCGGCCGACTTGGCGGCCGCAGACGGGGCCTGCGCCCTTACTCCGATTGGCAAAGCCAATGCACACGCAAAAGCCGCTAGCATCGCACCGCGCATGATCCATCCTCCCGGGAAGCTTCCTGTCGTGAGTTGAAAGCCAATAGCGGCAAAACAGGCCGCCTTATACAAGTTTCCGCTCAAGACTTTTAACGATCGGCTTAAACTTTTCTACCATCGTGAATCTCAAGAGATTCGCATATAATCGCGGCCTTAATCAAGGGAGAAGAAATGGCCACGTTTGCAACGCCTGAGGGCACGAAGAAGTATGCCGCGCGATTTGCCGGGCGCGCGGCGGAGGGTCACTTTCGCGAGCAGCAACGCCTGTGGCTCTCTTCGCTCGGGATCGGCACGTATCTCGGAGAACCCGACGCGCGCACCGACCAGGCGTACACGGATGCGATTGTGGAGGCCGTCGAATCGGGCGTGAACGTGATCGACTCCGCGATCAACTACCGTTTTCAGCGCTCGGAACGTTCCGTAGGCGCGGCACTCGCGGAACTGGCGCACCGCGGCTACGCGCGCGAGGAACTTTTGATTTGCACCAAGGGCGGATTCCTCACGCCCGATGGCGACATGCCCGCCGACGCCGGCGAATATTTTAATCGCGAGTACGTCGAGACCGGCATCTTGCGCGAAGGCGACGTCGCCGCCGGGTGCCACTCGATGGCGCCAAAATTCATCGCCGAACAGCTCGAACGCAGCCGGCGCAACCTGGGCGTCGAAACGATCGACGTGTATTACCTCCATAATCCGGAAACGCAATTGGGCGAGGTGCCGCGCGAGATGTTCAACCAGCGCCTGCGCGCCGCGTTTGAATTTCTGGAATCCGCGGTGGCCGCGGCGAAAATTCATTTCTACGGCCTGGCCACCTGGAACGCGTTTCGCCAGGCCGAGAACGCCCAGGACTATCTCTCGCTCGCCGCGATGGAATCGCTGGCGCAGGAAGTCGCTGGCGGGTCGCACCATTTTCGCTTCGTGCAACTGCCGTGCAACCTAGGGATGACCGAGGCCTTGACGCGCGCCAATCAGCCCCTCGACGGCGCCCGCGTGCCGATCGTGGGAGCTGCTTCGAAGCTGGGGATCACACTGGTGGCCAGCGCCGCGATGCTCCAGGGGCAGCTTTCGCGGGGCCTGCCGCCCTTCGTGACGAGCGCGCTGGGAATGAAATCCGACGCCGAGCGCGCCATGCAATTTGTGCGCTCGACGCCGGGAATAACGACAGCTCTCGTGGGCATGAGCCGCGTCGAGCACGTGCGCGCGAATGTCTCCATCGTCGCCGTCGCTCCCGCTTCGCAAGATCAATTCGGCAAGTTATTTCAGAGGGGCGCGTAGGACGGGCTTCAGCCTGTCTGGTTTTGACTTTTTGCGGCGCAGGCGGAAATCAAAGGCAGACAGGCTGAAGCCCGTCCTACCGATGCTCCATCAATCCGGCGATGGTTCCCATCACGTCAAACTTAGTGATGATTTCAAGGTGGCCGTTGCTCATCTTCACAAATACGGCGGGCTCCTCGTGGCTCAGCAGATACGTGAGCCGCTCGACTGGGGCTTCGCAGGACACCGTCGGCAAGGGTTCGCTCATCACCTCGCGGATCACCATCTTTCTCAAATCCTTGCCCTGCAGCGCGAGATTCAAAATCTGATCCTCGTAAATGGCGCCGACCGGCTCCTTGGCCTCAAACACGGGCAATTGCGAAATGTCCTGCGTCTGCATGGTGTGCAGCGCGTGGAATACGGTTTGCTCCGGTCCCACGACGATCAAGTCGCGATCCTTGGCGACCTTGTGCTTCGCATTGACAACGTCTTCGACAGTGAGCGGCACCTCCGAATCGACGTAGCCGCGCTCGCGCATCCATTCGTCGCTGTATACCTTGCTGAGGTAGCGCATTCCCGTGTCCGGCAAAAACGCGACGACGAACGAACCCGTGGGCAGCGTCTTGGCCACGCGCAGCGCGCCCGAAACACAGCCTCCGCCGGAGCCGCCGGTGAAAATTCCTTCCTGTTTCACGAGGCGCCGGGCCCAGAGAAAACATTCCTGATCGTTCACTTGAATCACGTCATCGATAACCTTGAAATTCATCGTAGGCGGGAAAATGTCCTCGCCTATGCCTTCGACGACGTAGGTTTTGGCCTTGCCCACTTTTCCCGTTTTCACAAATTCGTAATACAGCGATCCGATCGGATCGACTCCGATCACTTGGACTTCGGGATTTTTTTCCTTCAGGTAGCGGCCCACGCCGCTGATCGTGCCGCCGGTGCCCATGCCGCAGACGAAATGCGTGATTTTTCCTTCCGAGTCTTCCCAGATTTCCGGGCCGGTGGTGCGGTAGTGCGCCTCGGGATTCATCGGATTTTCGTATTGATTGGGATAAAAGGAATTGGGCAGGTCCTTGGCCAGCTTTTTGGCCACGGAATAGTAGCTGCGCGGATCGTCAGGCTCGACCGCCGTGGGGCACACGATGACTTCAGCGCCCAGCGCCTTGAGCAGATCCACTTTTTCCTTGGATTGCTTGTCCGTGATGGTGAACACCAGTTTGTAGCCGCGCACCGCGCCTACGAGCGCGAGGCCGATCCCCGTGTTGCCCGAAGTCCCCTCGATGATCGTTCCGCCGCGTTTGAGTAAACCTTTGCGTTCCGCGTCGTCAATCATGGAGATGCCGATGCGGTCCTTCACCGAGCCGCCGGGATTCATGTAATCGACCTTAACGTACACGTCCGCGGCGAAACCGGCGGTCAGGCGGTTCAGACGCACCAGCGGCGTGTGTCCGATGGCGTCGAGAATATTGTCGCAACGCAACGAGGAGCTCCTTGGGGCGCAATACGGAGACTTCAAAAGAGCTTTAACACTGAGGACACAGAGAAATTAGGAGAAAGAAAAAACCTTTGGGATTAGGTCAAAAACATTGGATTCTCGATGAGCCGTTTTGTCTTTCTCCGTTTTTCTCTGTGTCCTTTGTGTTCTCTGTGTTAAAGCTTTTGTTCTGCGCAATCCCAGCTTAAGTGGATTCGAGACGCGTTGTCCAGTTTCTCAACGCGGGGAGGTTCGTGCCAGAATATCCCCCGGCAAGACGGAGGAAAGGCGGCCATGAAACGAACTAATATTTCATCGGGAACGAAGTGGGAGCCGATCGTCGGCTATTCGCGCGCCGTACGAGTGGGCGACACGGTGCACGTTTCCGGCACGACAGCCACCGGCGCGGACGGCAAAATCGTCGGCATAGGCGACGCCTACGCGCAAACGGTGCAAACGCTGCGCAACATCGAATCCGCGCTGCGCAAGGCGGGGGCGCGCCTGGAAGACGTGGTGCGCACGCGCATGTACGTAACGAACATCGCGGAGTGGGAGAAAATCGGCCGCGCCCATGGAGAATTGTTCGGCAAGATTCTGCCCGCGTCGACGATGCTGCAGGTCAGCGGATTCGTCTCCCCGGAAATGCTGGTGGAAATCGAAGCCGAAGCGATCGTGACTGCGCGCACGCGGAATAGGCCGCGAGCCATAAAACCAAAGCACCGCAAGAAATAATTCTCTCAGCCAGAGAGCCGCGTTGGTTGGGGAGCACAGACTTCAGTCTGTGGGGTTCCATTTGATCTTGACTGGCGCGAGCGGTTGAGCGCATTGACGGAAAATCCACAGACTGAAGTCTGTGCCACTAGTACCTCACGCGCACGCGGTACTTCAGCATCGAGGTGCCATCCTTGTCGACCGGCACATCGAACTGCGCGGCGAATGCGGCGGTCTTCGTGAATTTGTAGCTCGAGTTGACCATCTCCCAATCGCCGCCGATGGGTTCGTTCACCTCGACGGAAACGGGCGCGTCCTTGTGGTTGCGCATGGTGATCTCGTACTCGAATTCATATAGACGGTCGGATAGTTTCTTGTAGTCCGTCTGTTTGCGCTCGGCCACAATGTCAAACGCGTTGCCGATGTGCAGGCTGATTTCCTCGTCCTTGGGCGTGTGATCGATGCGGTCTTCCCCGGCAAAGAGCGAACCGCCGCGCGAGTCCTGTTGGTACACGCGAATGGTTCCCGCGGGCAGCGGCATCCCCAGCCCGGCTTTGTCTTCGTTCTTGAATTTGTAGAAGACTTGCACGGGATCCTTTACCGGCGCGCCGGGTTGCGCCGCGCCGCGGTAGTAGAAGGCCTGCCCGTTGACCACATACACTTTCCGCAGCGGAAAACGCGAAGCGTTGAGCAGGCTGATCTGCTTCGATTCCTGATCGAAGATCGATGTGCGGCGATTCAGCGAGTAAAGGTGATATTCCGAGAACGATTCCTGCGCAAACCCCACAGGAGGTGCCTCAGCGGTGACGGTAACCTGCTGGGCCGATGATCTCAGGCGTCCGTTCACAGGGAGGTCCTGGTGCAAGTCGCCCGCCACCAACTGCAGTTGCGCGTTCTTGAATGCCGTCCCGCTGTGATTGACCAGCGTGACCCAGCCGTCCAGATCGCCGCTGGTTTCCTCCTTCGCGACATTCAAAACGTAGTCGGCGCTCCAGGAAAGATTTCCGGCCAGATAGGAGGCTTCGACGCGCTGGCTCCGCCCTCCGGTATTCCGCAGCGTCCACAGCAGCGTGGGCCGCTCGTATAAGTTTTCCGGCAGGTCCGGGAAGTGGATGCTTTCGTAGGAAGTTCCCGTAACAATTTCGTTGCCGATCTTCCACACCGGGGCGCCGTTAAGCGCGAGCAGCGTCGCTTTCACATCCTCGTACTGAGTCGAATCGTTCAGGAATTTGGAGCGCACCAGGGTGACCTCGCGTCCCACGTATTTCTGCAGCAGCTTGTTCGGGTCGAGCAGGTCGTACTCGTAATTCTGCTCGGTGACATTCAGCTTGGCGGGTTCGGTGAGGGAACGGAAATGCACGGTCGCCGGTTTGATCGACGCAGCGATGTCCATAAACCGCAGGCGCGTTTCTCCGGCGGGCAAGGTGATCTGGCGAACGTCGCGAACGAGCAAAAGATTCG
>Ga0302324_100005261_pt1 | contig 28261 bp, 23 predicted proteins | sample Palsa_T0_1_FD_201949 | JGI IMG/M metagenome (GOLD analysis project Ga0302324, IMG submission 201949) | Peat permafrost microbial communities from Stordalen Mire near Abisko, Sweden - Palsa_T0_1 | ecosystem: Environmental > Terrestrial > Soil > Palsa > Peat permafrost | place: Sweden: Abisko...
GGGAACGAGGGCCTTGCCGCAGACCCAAATGACGTCATTGTTGGCGCTCAGGCCCGGTGAGAGGTCCAGCGTCAGAGTAGCGACCTTGGCGTTAGCCTGCAGACCATAGGTGATCTGGATCTGACCCAGGGCACCGGCTCCGGTCAGAGACACCGCGGACACGTACTTACCCGTGGTCGCGCCTGCGCACACCATCACTCCCGTCGCCGCAGCACCGGTGGCCGAACAGCTGCTCGGGAAGGTGCCATTCTGCGCGTAGAACTCGGCAACTCCGGTCTTCCAGCCGTCAGCCAGCGAGAGACCTTCCGTTACCTGCGAGCGAATCGTGTAGTTCTGATACGCCGGGATCGCGATCGCGGCGAGAATCCCGATGATCGCGACCACGATCATCAACTCGATCAGGGTAAAACCCTTTTGGACAGCCTTCATTGCATAAACTCCTAAAGTTTCGGGGTACAAACGCAGCGCGCAACAAGGGCGCCTGCCAGGAGATAAGCAAGGCCTGTGCCAGGCTCGTCCAATATCCGTAACCCCTTGTTATTGCAATTGAAGAGACCAGACGCGGGGGAGGTCGCCGGCCGTCATCGCCGTCGCAGATTGACGTCACTCCGGGAGATCAGGTCACAAAGTGACCCACCGCGTCACACCTCTTTCAGGCGTCGATGCCGAGCTTCTTGATGCGGTAGCGCAGCGCGCGAAAGCTCATCCCGAGAAGCTTCGCGGCGGCGGTCTTGTTGTAGCGGGTTTTCTCGAGGGCCTTGATGATCGCCTCGCGCTCGATGCTCTCGAGCTGACTGCCGAGTGCGGCCGGGCCATGGGTGGCGCCCCGGAGCGGGGTGGGTGCGGGGGCCGGCGTGCTCGTGGCGCGCAGGCGGACATGCTCGGGCGTGATCAGCCCGCCGGTCGAGAGCGTCACCGCGCGCTCGAGCACGTTCTCGAGCTCGCGCACGTTGCCGGGGAAGGGGTAGCCCTGCAGGACCACAATCGCCTCGGGGGAGATCTGCGGGACCGGGCTGCTGGCGCGACGACCGAGGCGCTGCAGGATTGTGTTGGCGATCTCGCTGATATCGCTGCTCCTCTCGCGCAGCGCCGGCACCCGCAGCTCGATGACGTTGATGCGGTAGTAGAGGTCCTCGCGGAACAGGCCCTGGGCGACCAGGTCCGCGAGGTTCTTGTGCGTGGCGGAGAGGATGCGTACGTCGACCATCTCTTCGCGCGCCTCGCCAACCGGACGCACGCTCTTCTCCTGCACCACACGCAGCAATTTCACCTGCATGTGCAGCGGCAGGTCCGCGACCTCGTCGAGAAACAAGGTGCCACCTTCGGCACTCTGCACCAGCCCTTTCTTGTCGGCCACCGCGCCGGTGAAGCTGCCGCGCTTGTGCCCGAATAGCTCGCTCTCCATGAGCTCGGTCGGGATCGCGCCGCAGTTCACGGCCACGAACGGCCCTTCGCGGCGCGCGCCGGTTTCGTGGATCATGCGTGCCACCAGCTCCTTGCCGGTGCCGGACTCCCCGCAGATGTGCACCGGAGCCTGGCTGCGCGTGACCCGCGCGATCATTTCGCGCAGCTGCTCCATTGCCGCTGAGCTGCCGAGCAGGCGCGGGGTCCGCAAACTGGCCACCGTCTGTTCGTCGAGACCGGAACGCAGCTTGATGGCGCTGCCCACGAGCTTGCGCAGTACCCGCAGGTCGAGCGGCTTGGACACGAAGTCGAATGCCCCGAGCTTGAGCGCACGTACCGCGGACTCGACGTTACCGTGTGCGGTGATCACGGCGACCGGCACCGCGGCGCGGTTCTCCTGGATCCACGCGACCAGATCCAGCCCGTCCCCGTCGGGCAGGCGCATGTCGGTGAGGCACAGGTCGAAGCGCTCGGACTTCAGCAGCCGCCGGGCGCTCCCCAGGTCCGCCGCCGTGCGGATGTTCAGGCTCATGCGGCTCAAGGTGAGGCTCACGAGCTCCAAGAGATCCGGCTCGTCGTCCACGACCAGCACCACCGGCTGCTCGCGATTCACCGTGGCCTCGCTCATCAGCGCCTCCACCGGTGCGGATCTGCAAAGACCACCCTGAACAGGCTGCCGCCCCACAGGCGCGGCTCATAGAGCAGCGTCGCACCATTGGTCTGCGCGAGCTCGCGGGCGAGAAACAGCCCAAGCCCCGTGCCGTACCCGCCGCTGAAGAACGGCTCGAATATGCGCTCGGCGTGCTCGGGGTGCACCCCGCCGCCGCGATCGGCGACCTCGAGGAACGGGCGATCGTTGCCGGGCATGCGGCCGTATCGTATCTCGATGATCTGCTCCGGAGCCTCGCCGATCGCATGCCGGATCGCATTCTCACACAGGTTCCAGACGATCTGGCGCAGCTGCTCGGGATCCACGCGCACTTCCACCTCGGGAGCCGTGGAGCTCACCGCAAGGCGCGCGGCAGGCCACTGCATCGTCTCGCAGAACTCCTGCTGGAATTCCTCCGTCCACGCTGCGAGCGGCAGCCGCTCCAGACGCGCCTCCTCGCGCCGCGCCAGGCGCTGCACGTTGTCAATGATGCCGCTCACCCGCTCCCCGTTACTGCGGATGATCTGGGTGAGCCGCCGGTCCTCCTCCGTCAGCTCGGCGCTTTCGGCGAGCAGCTGGGCGGCATGGCTCATGGCGCCCACCGGGTTGCGGATCTCGTGCGCGATGCTCGCGGAGAGGCGTCCGAGGGATGCGAGCTTCGACTGCTGCACCCGCTCCTCGATGAGGCTCGTGTCCTCGAGGAAGATCAGCACCGGCCCCGGGTTTGCCTCCCCGAGAGGTGCGAAATGCGGACGGATAGGGCGTGCGCCGTCGGCGGCCATGAACGTGTGCTCCTGGGAGCCGAAGCTGTGTCCGGCACCGGCGGCCTTGCGCCAGGACTCTAGAAAGAACAGCAGACGGGGCGATGCCTCCCCGATCAGGGCCTCCGGATACGCCCGCTCATCGCCCAGGATCTGCGCGGCGGACTCGTTGATCAGCCGGATGCGATCCTGCGCATCAAGAACCAGGATGCTCTCGCGCAGGTGCTGCACGATGTACTGGGACAAGTGCGCGAGATTCGCCAGATCCACTTCCTGGCGTCGCACCAGTGCCTCGTTCTCGCGCAGCCAGTTGGCCACCGGCCAGGTGGCCAGTGCCACCACGAACAACAGCGCACCGAAGAAGCCGGCGGTGATGTAGTCGCCGGTGGGCGCCGCGTCGAACACGCCGGCAAACACCTGCTGGCCCAGCACGGCGAGGGCGGCCACCGCGGCGATCAGAAAGGCATCGCGTCGTTCTGCGAGCAGCGTGAGCACGAGCACCGGAAGCACCAGCACGATCACGAGCCCGCTGGCCACCCCGCCGCTCGCATAGAGGATCAATCCGATGGCGAGGGTATCCACGCTGGCATTCACCAGGGCGACGATCCGCAGGCTCGACCAGTGCAGGCGGCGCGCGATGACCAGCAGCACCGCGGCGGTGAAGTAGGCGATGCACGCCCCGAGAAACAGCCTCGGCCGACCGCTGGCTATGCCCTCGGGGCTCGAATACCACTGCATCGCCAGCAGCGCCAGGGGCACCAGCAGCCGATACAGGTTCAAAAGCCCGATCACGCGCCAGGCGAGATCGCTCGGTGTCTGGAGGGGGGCGGCCATGCTGGCCGATGCTTGCGACAAGGCTGCTGGCAGGAGTGGGACCTTGGGGCTGGCGACTCTAGCATTTTAGCCGCGCGGGAAAACGCGACCCGCATCGCGGGAGGAGCGTGCGGCGAGTGGGCACGCGGCTGGCCAGCAGCGGCCCTTTTCGAGGAGAATGCCCGCTTTACGCGCGATGCGGTGCCGATGAATCTGCACGAATACCAGGCGAAGGAGATCTTTCGCAGCTACGGCATCCCGGTTCCGGCCGGTCAGGTGGCGGCGAGCGATGAGCAGGCGCTCGAGGCGGCGCGCGCGCTCGGCGGCAGCGGCTGGGTCGTCAAGGCACAGGTGCATGCGGGGGGGCGCGGCAAGGCCGGCGGCGTGAAGCTTGCGCGGAGCCTGGAGGCGGTGCGCGAGGCCGCGCGGGAGATGCTCGGCCGATCGCTCGTGACCCAGCAGACCGGCCCGCAGGGCCTGCCGGTCGGGCACGTGTACGTCGAGTCCGCTTCCGCCATCGCGCGCGAGATCTACCTCTCGCTGACGCTCAATCGCGAGCGCTCGCGCATCGCCCTGATCGCCTCCGCCGCCGGCGGTATGGACATCGAGGAGGTGGCGCACAAGAGCCCGGAGAAGATCCTGGCGGTCGCCATCCACCCGGCGGCGGGGCTGCAGGCGTACCAGGCGCGCGAGCTCGCCTTCGGTCTTGGGCTCTCGGGCACGCAAATCGGGGAGTTCCAGTCACTCGCCGCCGCGCTGTACCGGCTCTACATCGACAAGGACCTGAGCCTGGTCGAGATCAACCCGCTCATCGTGACCGCCGCAGGCACGCTCGTGGCGCTCGATGCCAAGATCAACCTTGATCCGAACGCGCTGTTCCGCCATCCCGAGCTCGGCGCGCTGCGCGATGCGAGCCAGGAGGATCCGATGGAGCGGCGCGCCGCGAGCCACGAGCTCAACTATGTATCCCTCGACGGCAACATCGCCTGCATGGTGAATGGCGCGGGGCTGGCGATGGCGACCATGGATCTGATCAAGCTGCACGGCGGTGCACCGGCGAACTTCCTCGACGTCGGTGGCGGGGCGACCGCCGAGCGCGTGACGGCGGCCTTCGAGCTCATTCTCTCCAACTCCAGGGTGCGCGCGGTGCTGGTGAACATCTTCGGCGGCATCGTGCGCTGCGACCTGATCGCCGAGGGCATCATCAAGGCGGTGCAGAAGGTGGGCGTGAAGGTGCCGGTGGTGGTGCGGCTTGAGGGCACCAACGCGGACAAGGCACGCGAGCTTCTGGCCGGGAGCGCGCTGACCATCACGCCCGCGGCCGACCTCACCGATGCCGCACGCAAGGTCGTAGCCCTCGCCCGGGGCAAGAAGCCATGAGCATCCTCGTCAACCGGGACACGGGCGTCATTTGCCAGGGCTTCACCGGCAAGCAGGGCACTTTTCACTCGCAAGCCGCGCTCGCTTATGGCACGCGGCTGCTCGGCGGGGTGACTCCCGGGCGCGGCGGGCAGCAGCACCTGGGGCTGCCGGTGTTCGACACGGTGAAGGATGCCGTGCGTGCCACCGGTGCCACCGCCAGCATGATCTACGTGCCGGCCGCGGGGGCGGCGGACTCGATCCTCGAGGCGGTCGATGCCGGAATCGAACTGGTGGTGTGCATCACCGAGGGTGTGCCGGTCAACGACATGGTGCGCGTCAAGGCGGTACTTGCAGGCTCTGCCACGCGCGTCATCGGTCCGAACTGCCCCGGGGTCATCACGCCGGAGGAATGCAAGCTCGGCATCATGCCCGGTTTCATCCACAAGAAGGGCGCGGTGGGCATTGTGTCCCGCTCCGGCACCCTCACCTATGAGGCGGTGTTTCAGACGACCAACATCGGGCTCGGCCAGAGCACCTGCGTCGGCATCGGCGGGGACCCGGTGCGCGGCATGAGCTTCATCGATGTGCTGGAGCTGTTCGAGCGCGACCCGCGTACCGAGGGCATCATCCTGGTCGGGGAGATCGGCGGCAGCGACGAGGAGGCCGCCGCGCGCTACGCGGCACGCTTCATCAGCAAGCCCGTGGTGGCCTACATCGCAGGCGTCACCGCCCCGCCCGGCAAGCGCATGGGACACGCCGGCGCGATCGTGGCGGGCGGCAAGGGCACCGCCGCGGACAAATACGCCGCCTTCGAGGCGGCCGGGGTACGCGCGGTGAAGTCCCCAGCCGAGCTCGGCGCGGCGATGAACGCCCTGCTGGGCCGGCATGCGCGCACATCGCGCGCTGCGCGGCGCACGGCCGCAGCCCCCAGCGCCTCCGGCTCGCGCAAGGCCGCCCCTGCCCGTGCGCCTGCCTCAGCGGCGCGCAAGAAGGCCCGCTCACCTGCGCGCAGCACCCGGCGCCCCCCCAGGGGCCGGCGTCGCTGAGCCAAGCCTCACGCGCCTTAAAGGCCAAGGCGGCCGCGATGAAGGAGTCTCTGCAGATCGCGCTGGCGCAGCTGAATCTGCTCGTCGGGGACGTGCGCGGCAATGCCGCGAAGGTGATCGCCGCCGCGCAGCGTGCGCGCGATGATCTGGGAGCCGACCTGGTGCTGTTCCCGGAGCTCACGCTAAGTGGCTACCCGCCTGAGGACCTGCTGCTTCATCGCGGCTTCCGCCGCCAGATCGAGGAGGGTCTGGCGCAGGTGCGCAGCGAAGTCACCGATGTCGCGCTCATGGTGGGATTTCCGGAATACACCCGCGCGGGTATCTACAATTCCGCAGCGCTGATTGCCGGGGGCGAGATCGCCGCGATCCATCGCAAGGCGGAGCTCCCCAACTACAAGGTCTTCGACGAGAAGCGCTACTTCCAGGCCGGCGCGCAGCCGACCGTGTTCGCCTGCCGCGGCTTTCGGGTAGGGCTGCTCGTGTGCGAGGACATCTGGGAGCCGCACGCGGCACAGCTCACCCGCGCGGTCGGGGCGCAGCTGCTGGTCGTCATCAACGCATCCCCCTACGAGATCCACAAGCAGCGCGAGCGCGAGGACATCGCGCGCCGGCGCACCCGCGAGCTGCACGTGCCGCTCGCCTACGTGAATCTGGTCGGCGGCCAGGATGAGCTGGTCTTCGATGGCAACTCCTTCGTCATGGACGCAGCCGGTGAGGTGGTGCTGCGCGCGCCGCCCTTCGAGGAGGGCATCTGGGCGGCCGAGTTCGAGCGCGATGCGCGTGGCAACGTCGCGGTACGTCCCGGTGCGCTCGCGCCGGAGCTCGCGGACGAGGCGAGCATCTATGGCGCGCTTACCCTCGGGGTACGCGACTACGTCGGCAAGCACGGCTTCCCCGGGGTCGTGATGGGACTCTCGGGCGGGGTCGATTCGGCGCTCACCCTCGCGATTGCCGTGGATGCGCTCGGCAAGGAGCGCGTGCACGCGGTGATGATGCCCTCGCGCTTCACCTCGGCGATGAGTCTGGAGGACGCGCGCGCGCAGGCCGAGATGCTCGGTGTGCACTACAGCGTGCTGTCCATCGAGGGCATGTTCGAGGCGACGCTCGCAACGCTCAAGGGTGAGTTCGCCGGGCGCGACCCGGATGCGACCGAGGAGAACATCCAGTCGCGCTGTCGCATGCTGCTGCTCATGGGACTGTCGAACAAGACCGGACGGATGCTGCTCACCACCGGTAATAAGAGCGAGATGGCGGTGGGCTACGCGACGCTCTACGGGGATATGGCGGGAGGCTTCGCGCCCATCAAGGACTGCAGCAAGCTGCTCGTGTACCGCCTCGCCAACTACCGCAACTCCCAGGGGCGCGTCATTCCGCAGCGGGTCATCGAGCGCGAACCCTCCGCGGAACTGCGGCACGGGCAGAAGGACTCCGACGCGCTGCCGCCGTACGAGGTGCTCGATGCGATCCTGGAAGCCTTCATCGAGGAGGATCTGTCGGTGGATGAGATCGAGGCACGCGGCTTCGAGCGTGCCACGACCGCGCGGGTGCTGGATCTCGTGAAGCGCAACGAGTACAAGCGCCGCCAGGCCCCTCCCGGGGTGCGCGTCAGCCGCCGCGCTTTCGGACGCGACTGGCGCTATCCGATCACCAGCGGCTACCGCCGCTGAATTCTGAACTCTCGCAGAGCCTGGATGCGGGCGCGGACTACCAGATCCGCCACCAGGGCTTCTTCACGTCCGCCTGTGAGGTGCGCACGTCCGAGGAGTAGTTCGCCGCATACACCTGGCGGGTCTGCGCGGCGAGGGGCTGCAGGTTCAGCTTGTCGTAGCACTCGATCATGATCTCGAGCGCCTCGCGCACGGCCGGGGCGCCGTCGTACTGCTCCACGGCTCCCTTGGCGCGCTGCGCCGCGGCGATGTAGGCGCCGCGCTTGAGGTAGTAGCGCGCCACGTGCACCTCGTAGTTCGCCAGGCGATCGCGCAGGTAGACCATGCGCTGCAGGGCATCGTGCGCATACTCGCTCTTGGGGTACTGCTCGACCACGGTCTTGAAGGCCGCGAATGCCTTGCGTGCCGTGGAGGGCGGGCGCTTGCTCAGGTCGGCGCGGAAGAGGTGCTCGATGGCATTCGGCGTGTGCTCGAAGTCCACCAGCCCCTTCACGTACCAAGCGTAGTCCACGCGCGGGTGGGTGGGATTTTCACGGATGAAGGTCTCGGCGGCGTCGGTCGCGGACTCGCCCTCTCCGGCGCGGTAATATGCATAGATCAGGTCGAGGCGCGCCTGGCGCGCCTCGTCGGTGAACGGGAAGCGCGCCGTGAGCTGCTCGTAGCTCTTGATGGCGCCGTTAAAGTCGTAATTCTCGAGAGCCTTGTGAGCCTTCGAATACAGCCCGTCCGGTGTGACCTTCTTGGCCGCTTTCTCGCGGTTCGAACGGCACCCCCCGGAGACGGCGAGCAAGACGACGCACAACGCGACCAGGCTCGCGCGCATGGGACCGGAACGGAACATCAAGAAGGGGCCTCTCTTTGGCATCCCGCCGAGTGAGTGCGCGGAGTATAGCGAATCCACCGGCTGGACTTCCGACCGCGGAGGCACCCACCGAGTTCCGCGCACACGTGCTGAAGCTGCCGGCGCAGGCCGCAGGCCTGCGCTTCGACAAGGCACTGGCGCGCGAGCTGCCGCAGTACTCGCGCGCGCGGCTCGCGGCCTGGATCGATGCGGGGGCGGTCGAAGTCGACGGCCGCCCGCTGCGCGGCAAGGACCGGGTGCTCGGCGGGGAGCAGGTGCGTGTGTACGCGCAGCTGCCTGGCGATACGCGGGTGCGCGCGGAGCGGCTGCCGCTCGAGGTGCTGTTCAAGGATCGCGCGCTCATCGTCATCAACAAGCCCGCAGGCCTGGTGGTGCATCCGGGAGCGGGCAACGCTCGCCACACCCTGCAGAACGCGCTCCTGGCGCTCGATCCGCGGCTTGCACAGGTGCCGCGCGCCGGGCTCGTGCACCGGCTCGACAAGGACACGACGGGCCTGATGGTGGTGGCGCGCACGGTGGAATCCCACACCGCGCTGGTCGCAGCGCTCGGTGCGCGCGCGATCCGGCGCGAGTACCTCGCGGTGTGCGTCGGGGCCCTGACCGCCGGCGGCACGATCGATAAGCCGATCGGGCGCCACCGCGTGCAGCGCACGCGCATGGCCGTGCGCGAGGACGGCCGCCGGGCCGTCACGCACTATCGCATCGAGCGTCGCTTCCGCTACCACACCCTGGTGCGCGTGAGGCTCGAGACCGGGCGTACGCACCAGATTCGCGTGCATCTGGCGCACTTCGGCTTCCCGCTGCTCGGGGACCGGGTGTATGGCGGAGCCGCGCGTGTGCCGCGCGGGGCGAGCGCCGCGCTCGCTGAGGAGCTCCGGACCTTTCCGCGCCAGGCACTGCACGCTGCGGAGCTGGGACTCGCGCACCCGCTGACCGGGCGCGAGCTTGAGTGGAAGGCGCCGCTGCCGGAGGAAATGCGGCGCCTGCTCGAGGCGCTCGAGGCCGAATCGGCGTGAACGCCGTAGCGCAGTCCGCAACGGTTCGGGTACTGACACCGCAGTGGCCGGCGCCGCAGGGCGTGCACGCAGCGTTCACGCTGCGCGGCGGAGGGGTGAGCGCAGCGCCCTTCGATTCTTTGAACCTCGGCGAGCACGTCGGGGATGCCGCTGCGGCGGTCAGCGAGAATCGCCAACGCGTGCGCAGCGCGCTCAGGCTGCCCGCAGAGCCCGCCTGGCTCAAGCAGGTGCACGGCACGCGCGTGATTGATCTCGATGAGCTCGAGGTGCCTGCAGCCACGCCCGCGGATGCGGCGCTCGCGCGGCGCGCCGGCCGGGTGTGCGTGGTGCAGGTGGCCGACTGCCTGCCGGTGCTGATTGCCGCGCGCGACGGCTCTGCGGTGGCCGCAGCGCACGCCGGCTGGCGCGGGCTTGCAGCCGGGGTGCTGGAGGCTGCCGTGCGCGCGCTCGGCGTGCCAGCGCAGGGGCTGATGGCCTGGCTCGGCCCGGGCATCGGCGCATCGCACTTCGAGGTCGGCGAGGAGGTGCGCGAGGCCTTTCTCGCCCCCGATGCCGCAGCGGGCGCAGCGTTCGTGCCCAACGCGCGCGGACGCTGGCATTGCGATCTCGCACGGCTCGCCAGGCAGCGCCTCGCAGCGCTCGGCCTGCACGCGGTGTTCGGCGGTGAGTTCTGCACCTATGCCGATCCGGCGCGCTTTTATTCCTATCGCCGCGACGGGCGCTGCGGTCGCAGTGCCGCGCTCATCTGGCTCGAGTGAGTTGCCTGCCCGATGCCGCTCCTCCTCACGATCATGCTGTTCGCCGCATTCGGAGGTATCGCGAGTGCTGCCGTCGCGGTGGTGTTCCTGTGGGTACGCGAGGATCAGAGCGCTCACATCCTGCCGCACTTCGTGAGCTTTGCCACCGGCGCGCTGCTTGGCGCCGCGCTCCTGGCGCTTCTGCCGGAGGCGATCGCCGGCGCAGGCCCGCAGGGCGCGTACGCCATCGGGCTGACGCTCATCGCAGGCCTCGGGGTGTTCTTTGTGATCGAGAAGCTGGTGCTCTGGTGGCACACCCATGGGCGGGAGGGCAACCCCGCAGATCCCCACGGCCACTCCCATGAGGCCGCGCACGGACACTCGAGTTTCCACGCCTCCGGCGTTCTGGTGCTGGTGGGCGACAGCCTGCACAACACCCTGGACGGCGTGCTGATCGCGGCGGCGTTTCTCAGCAGCACCTCGCTTGGGATGTTGACGACCTTCGCGGTGGCCGCGCACGAGATCCCGCACCGGGTGGGCGACTTTGCCATCCTGGTGCAGGCGGGGCTCTCGCGCCCGCGGGCGCTGCTGTTCAATCTCGCCACCGGCGTCGCCTCGGTGATCGGTGCCGCGGCGGCCTACTTCGCGCTGCGCCAGACCCTGGCGGCACTGCCGTACGCGGTGGCTTTCGCGGCGGCGGGGTTTTTGTACATCGCCGTGGCCGGGCTCATGCCGGGCCTGCAGCGGCGCACCGATCCGCGCAGCAGCGCCGTGCAGGTGCTTCTGATCGCCGCGGGCATCGCCCTCATCGCCGGCGCCGAGCGGCTGACCCACCAATAGTGTTGTCGCGCCGATGCTACGACACCCGGGCCGCGCAGCTCTCCGGGCGATGGGCCTGCGGAAACGGCCTGTGGATGGGGTATCTTAACGGCACATGCGAGGCCGCAGCCCCTTGAATGGACTGCGGTTTGTCCCTATCAAGCCCTCATCCACCTCCAAGGTTGAATTTCCATGCGCATGGACAAGCTCACCAGCCGGTTTCAGCAGGCGCTGGCCGACGCGCAGTCACTCGCGCTCGGCCGCGATCAGCAGTTCATCGAGCCCGCGCACGTCATGCTCGCGCTGCTCGACAGCGCCTCAGGGTCGCTGCGCCCGCTGCTGGTGAAGGCCGGTGCGGACGTCAACAAGCTGCGGCTCGGCCTGCTGACGCTGCTCGATGGCCTGCCGAAGGTCGAAGGCACGCCCGGGGAGATCCATGTTTCCAACGACCTGAATCGCATTTTCAACGTCACCGACAAGCTCGCGCAGCAGCGTGGCGACCAGTTCATTCCGAGCGAGCTGTTCGTGCTCGCCGCCTTCGAGGAGCGCTCGCTCGCGCGCCTGTTCAAGGAAGCGGGCCTCGTGCGCGGTGCCCTCGAGAAGGCTATCGATGAGGTGCGCGGCGGGGAAAAAGTCACCGATGCCAACGCGGAAGAGAGCCGCCAGGCGCTCGAGAAGTACACCATCGATCTCACCGCGCGTGCCGCTTCCGGCAAGCTCGATCCTGTGATCGGGCGCGACGATGAGATCCGGCGCACCATCCAGGTGCTGCAGCGCCGGACCAAGAACAACCCGGTGCTGATCGGTGAGCCCGGCGTCGGCAAGACCGCGATCGTCGAGGGACTCGCCCAGCGCATCATCAACGGCGAGGTGCCCGAAGGACTCAAGAACAAGCGCATCCTGGCGCTCGACATGGGCACGCTGATCGCCGGCGCCAAGTTCCGGGGCGAATTTGAGGAGCGCCTGAAAGCGGTGCTGAACGATCTCGCCAAGCAGCAGGGCCAGGTCATCCTCTTCATCGATGAGCTGCACACCATGGTGGGCGCCGGCAAGGCCGAAGGGGCCATGGATGCCGGCAACATGCTCAAGCCCGCACTGGCGCGCGGGGAACTGCACTGCGTCGGTGCCACGACGCTGGATGAGTATCGCAAGTACATCGAGAAGGACGCAGCGCTCGAGCGGCGCTTCCAGAAGGTGCTGGTGGACGAGCCCTCGGTCGAGGACACCATCGCGATTCTGCGCGGCCTGCAGGAGCGCTACGAGGTGCACCACAAGGTCGACATCACCGATCCGGCGATCGTCGCAGCCGCAACCCTCTCACATCGCTACATCGCCGACCGCCAGCTGCCCGACAAGGCGATCGACCTGATCGATGAGGCGGCGGCGCGCATCCGCATGGAGATCGACTCCAAGCCCGAGGCGCTCGACCGGCTCGAGCGACGCATCATCCAGCTCAAGATCGAGCAGGAGGCACTGAAGAAGGAGAAGGACGAGGCCTCGCGCAAGCGCCTGGCGACGCTCCAGGAGGCGCTGCGCACGCTCGAGCGCGAGTACGCCGATCTCGAGGAGGTGTGGAAGTCGGAAAAGGCGGCCGTGCAGGGCACGGCCCAGATCCGCGAGGAGCTCGATCGCGTGCGCCTCGAGCTCGATGCCGCACGGCGGGCCGGGAATCTGCAGCGCATGGCGGAGCTGCAGTACGGCAAGATCCCCGAGCTCGAGAAGCGCCTGGCGGCTGCGAGCGCGGCCGAGGACAAGGCCCCGACCCTGGTGCGTAACAAGGTCACCGAGGAAGAGATCGCGGAGATCGTCTCCAAGTGGACCGGGATTCCGGTCGCGAAGATGTTGCAGGGCGAGAAGGAGAAGCTGCTGCACATGGAGGAGGCGCTCGCCAAGCGCGTGGTGGGTCAGGATGAGGCGCTGCGCATCGTGTCCAACGCCATCCGCCGCTCGCGCGCCGGACTTGCCGACCCGCGCCGCCCCAACGCCTCGTTCCTGTTCTTGGGTCCCACCGGGGTCGGCAAGACCGAGCTGTGCAAGGCGCTCGCCGAGTTCCTGTTCGACACCGAGGAGGCCATGATCCGCATCGACATGTCGGAGTTCATGGAGAAGCACTCGGTCGCACGAATGATCGGCGCACCTCCCGGTTACGTCGGCTACGAGGAGGGCGGTTATCTCACGGAGGCCGTGCGCCGCCGCCCGTATTCGGTCATCCTCCTCGATGAGGTGGAGAAGGCGCACCCGGATGTGTTCAACGTCCTGCTGCAGGTGCTGGACGACGGGCGTCTCACCGACGGCAAGGGACGCACGGTCGATTTCCGCAACACCGTCATCATCATGACTTCCAACTTAGGCTCGCAGGTGATCCAGGAGTACGCCGGTGAGAAGAACTACAGCAAGATGAAGAGCGCGGTGATGGAGATCGTGCAGCAGAGCTTCAGGCCCGAGTTCATCAACCGCATCGACGACATCGTGGTGTTTCACCCGCTCGGCACCAAGCAGATCCGCTCCATTGTCGATATCCAGCTGATCTACCTGCGCAAGCGCCTGGCCGAGCGCGATATGGATGTGACCCTCGATGACGCCGCGCGCGACCTTCTGGGTGAGGCCGGCTTCGACCCGGTATACGGTGCGCGGCCTCTGAAGCGCGCAATCCAGCAGCAGATCGAGAACCCACTGGCGCAGAGAATCCTTCAGGGCGAGTTCGTGCCGGGCGACCGCATCCGCATCAGCACACACGACGGGCAGCTGAGCTTCAGCAAGCCCGACGAGCGTCGCGGCGGCCGCGGCTGAGTACGGCGCCGTCGCGCGCACAGCTTTCGTTATAATCCTCCTATGCCCTTCTACGAATACGAGTGCCAGGCCTGCAAGTACTACGCCGAGGTCATGCAGAAGATCTCGGACGCGCCGCTCATCAAGTGTCCTTCGTGCGGCAAGCGCGCGCTGAAGAAGCTGGTCTCCGCGCCCGTGTTCCGCTTAAAGGGCGGCGGCTGGTACGAGACCGACTTCAAGTCGGACAAAGAAGTAAAGCGCAACCTGGTCGGGGCCGAGAAGGAAGAGTCGAAGCCCGAGACCAAGCCGGATGCCAAGGACGCCAAGGACTCCAAAGACTCTAAGGATTCCAAGGACTCCAAGGAGAGCAAACCCGAGGCAAAGGAGGCGAAGGACGCCAAGACGTCCGGGGAGGGCAAGGCGGCCGAGCCCAGAGCCTCCCGCGGTGCCGCCAAGCACCGCCGCGTGAGTGTGCCGGCGAAGGCGGCACGCCCTGCGCGCTCCTCCGCGAAGAAGGCGCGCAAGCGGCGCAGGTGAGCGATGAACGGCGTCAGCGGCAGCAGAAGATGGAGCGTGCGGCGTTACTTGGTGGCAGGGATACTGGTGTGGCTGCCGATCCTCGCCACGGTGTGGGTGTTGACGTTCGTGCTGCACATCATGGACCGAACGCTGCTGCTGCTGCCAGTTGCATACCGGCCCGAGGCGCTGGTCGGCTGGTCGCTACCGGGCGGTGGGGTGGTGTTTGCACTGATCATCGTGTTTCTCACCGGCCTCCTGGTCACCAATCTCGTCGGGCACCGGCTGATCCAGTGGGGCGAGGAGCTCTTGAATCGCATCCCCGTGGTGCGCAGCGTGTATGGCGGGGTCAAGAGCTTCGCCGAGAGTGTGCTGTCGCAGTCGAACTCGTTCCGTAAGGTCGTGATGCTGGAGTACCCGCGCGAGGGCGTCTGGAGCATCGGCTTTCTCACCGCGGAGGACGTGCCGGAGGTGAGTGAGAAGCTCGGCGAGCCGCACGTGGCGGTCTACATCTCCGTGGCGCTGAACGCGACCGCCGGCTACCTCGCGATCGTGCCGCGCCGCCAGGTGGTGGATCTGGAGATGTCGGTGGAGGCGGCCATGAGGATGATCATCACCTGCGGGGTGGTGGTGCCGCCGGCCCCGGTAACCAAAGCGCAACAGCTGGCCAAGCCCGCAGCCTGAAGGGGCAAGTCCATGCAGGCGATGCGACTCATCGCGCCAGGGGCACCACTTGTGCTCTGCGAGGTCGCGCTCCCGCCTCCCGGACCCTTTGAGCTGGCGATCCGCGTCGAGGCGTGCGGTGTGTGCCGCACCGACCTGCACGTCCTCGACAACGAGCTGCCCGATATCCGCTGTCCGCTGACACCTGGCCACGAGATCGTCGGCGTGGTCGAGGCGTGCGGGCCTCAGGCGGCGCTCTTTCGACCCGGTGACCGCGTAGGGGTGCCCTGGCTCGCCTTCACCTGCGGGGTGTGCGAGTACTGCCGTGCCGGGGCTGAGAACCTGTGCGTGCGGGCGCTCTTCACCGGCTACACCAGGGACGGCGGCTACGCGCAGCAGCTGCTGGCGGACGCGCGCTACTGCCTGCCCCTGCCGCGCGCGGCGGATGCGGCGAGTATTGCCCCGCTTCTGTGCGCTGGGCTGATCGGCTACCGCGCCTATCGCAAGGCGGGCGAGGGTGAGCGGCTCGGCCTCTACGGCTTCGGCGCCGCCGCCCACCTGATCGCGCAGGTCGCCCGTCACGAGGGGCGTCGCGTGTTCGCATTCACCCGGGCGGGGGACGAGGAGGGTCAGCGCTTCGCATTGAAGATCGGGGCGGTGTGGGCGGGAGGATCGGACGAGGTGCCGCCCGAGCGGCTCGATGCCGCGATCCTGTTCGCGCCGGTCGGCGCGCTGATCCCCGCCGCGCTCTCGGCGGTGCGAGCCGGTGGACGCGTGGTGTGCGCGGGAATTCATATGAGCGATGTGCCGGCCTTCCCCTACTCGCTGCTGTGGGGCGAGCGCACGCTGACCTCGGTCGCCAACCTGACGCGCGCCGACGGCGAGGAGTTCCTCGCCCTCGCGATGCGGCTGCAGCTCACCGCCACGGTGGAGCGTTTCGCGCTGGCGGACGCGAATCATGCCCTGGAGCGGCTACGCAACGGCACCGTGCACGGCGCAGCGGTGCTGCAGATGTCATAGAACAGGTGCTGGTTGCTCTGACCCGGGGGCGTCCGTAACATCGCGCGCCTCATGCGCTCACATTACTGCGGACAGGTCGACGAGCGGCTGCTGGGCCAGCGGCTCACGGTGGCCGGCTGGGTGCACCGCCGGCGCGACCATGGCGGAGTCATCTTCGTCGACCTGCGTGACCGCGAGGGCCTGTTGCAGATCGTCTTTCATCCGGAGGCCGCCGCGGTCTTTCAGGAGGCCGAGCGGCTGCGCAACGAATTCGTGGTGCGGGTCACTGGGGTGCTGCGCGAGCGGCCCGCCGGCACCGTGAATCCCAACCTCGCCGCGGGCAAGGTGGAACTGGTGGCGCAGGAGCTCGAGCTCCTGAACCGCTCCGAGCCGCTGCCGTTTCAGCTCGACGAGCAGGTCAACGAGGAGGTGCGTCTGCGCTACCGGTATCTCGACCTGCGGCGCGAGGTCATGAGCGAGCGGCTGCGGCTGCGCCATCGCCTCACCCGCTCGATGCGCGGCTACCTCGATGCCCACGGCTTCATCGATCTCGAGACGCCGATGCTCACCAAGGCGACCCCCGAGGGGGCACGCGACTACCTGGTGCCGAGCCGCACGCATCCGGGCAAGTTCTTCGCGTTGCCGCAGTCGCCGCAGATCTTCAAGCAGCTGCTCATGATCGCCGGCTTCGACCGCTACTACCAGATCGTGCGCTGCTTTCGCGACGAGGATCTGCGCGCCGACCGCCAGCCGGAGTTCACGCAGCTGGATATCGAGACCTCTTTCATGTCCCAGGACGACATCATGAGAGTGATGGAGGGACTGGTGCGGCATTTCTTCAAGGAGGTGCTGGGGGAGGAGCTTCCCGACCCGTTTGCGCGCATGAGCTACGCGGAAGCCCTGCGCCGCTACGGCTCCGACAAGCCCGACCTGCGCATCCCGCTCGAGCTCGTCGACGTCGCGGACCTGGTAAAGGAGTGCGACTTCAAGGTGTTCGCAGGTCCGGCCAAGGATCCGCGCGGGCGTGTCGCTGCGCTCAAGGTGCCGGGCGGTGGCGCCATGCCGCGCTCGCAGATCGATGAGTACACCGCCTGGGTCGCCCGCTACGGCGCGAAGGGACTCGCCTACATCAAGGTGAACGAGCGTGCCAAGGGCCGTGAGGGGCTGCAATCGCCGATCATCAAGTTCCTGAGCGATGCGGCGCTGGCGGGAGTGCTCGAGCGGGTGCACGCCGCCGATGGCGATCTCATCTTCTTCGGCGCCGACAGCGCGAGCGTGGTGAGTGCCTCACTCGGGGCGCTGCGCCTGAAGGTGGGTCAGGACCAGAAGCTGCAGGGCAGCGGCTGGAAGCCACTGTGGGTGGTGGATTTCCCCATGTTCGAGTGGGATGCGGAGGCCAAGCGCTGGGTCGCCATGCATCATCCCTTCACCGCCCCGCAGAGCGATGACCCGGCGCAGTTGCGTGCCGCACCGGGGGAGGCCCTCGCCAAGGCCTACGACATGGTGCTGAATGGCTCCGAGATCGGCGGCGGCTCGGTGCGTATACACCGCCAGGAAATGCAGTCGACCGTGTTCGAACTGCTCGGCATCGGCGCCGAAGAGGCGCAGAACAAATTCGGCTTCCTGCTGGATGCGCTGAAGTTCGGCGCACCCCCGCACGGGGGCATCGCCTTCGGGCTCGATCGCCTCGCCATGCTGATGTGCGGGGCCGACAGCATCCGCGAGGTGATCGCCTTTCCCAAGACCCAGACCGCCGCCGACCCGCTCACCGATGCGCCCACGGAGGTGAGCGAGGCGCAGCTGCGCGAGCTGCACGTGCGCGTGCGCGTGCCGCAACCTTGAACGGCGGCGCGCAGGCGCGCGCAGCGCACGCCCACTGAGTCTCGTGGCGCACGTCATCTACGTGCACGGACTGTGGATGCCGGGCGATGAGTCGCTGCTGCTGCGGCACCGCCTCGCGCAGGAGTTCGGGCTCACGCTGCACTCGTTCCGGTATTCCGCCGCGACCTCCACCATGCGCGCCATCGGCGCGCGGCTCGAGGCACTCGTACGCAGGCTGGCTGCGAGCGAGATGCACTTTGTCGGCCACAGTCTGGGGGGGCTCGTGATCCATCGCTTTCTCGAGCGCTTTCCCGAGCAGCCCGCAGGCCGCGCGGTGTTTCTCGGCACCCCATGCGTGGCGAGCCGCGCCGCGGTCAGCGCCAGCCGCTTCGCCCCGATCGCCCACCTCATGGGACAGTCCGTCGCCGAGGAGCTGCTGCAGCCACGCGAGCGGCGCTGGACGCACCCGCGGCCGCTCGGAATCATCGCTGGCACGCAGCCAATCGGGGTCGGGCAGCTGCTGGCGGGTTTCGATGAGGACAACGACGGCACGATTGCGGTGAGCGAGACGCGCATGCCGGGCGCCACCGATCACATCGTGCTGCCCGTCAGTCACCTCGGGCTCCTCATGTCCGGGCGCGTGGCGCACGAGACCGGCCTGTTTCTGACCCAGGGACGCTTCTCGCTGCGCTAAAGCGCTACGGCTTCCCAAGCAGTCGCCGCAGCGCGTACAGCGCCTCGAGTGCCGCCCTGGGTGAAAGCTCATCCGGGTTGATGGCCGCGAGCGCCTCGCGCAGCGCATCCGGGGCGGCCGCGGCACCGTGCGCCCCGTGGCGCTCCCGAGAGGGGGCAAAGAGCGGCAACTGTGGTGGCGTGACACCATCGGCACCGGGCATGCCGGGGCGTTGATCGCGCTCGGATTCCAGCTGCTCCAGGTAGCCTCGCGCGGCGCTGATCACCGGCAGCGGTACGCCGGCGAGCTGCGCCACCTGCAGCCCATAGCTGCGGTTGGCCGGGCCATCCTTCACGGCATGCAGGAATACGATGCCCTCGCCGTGCTCGGTCGCATCCAGGTGCACGTTAGCGCACCCCTCCACCTCCCCGGCGAGCGTCGTCAGCTCGAAGTAGTGCGTGGCAAACAGCGTGAAGGCCCGCACCCGGGTCGCGATGTCGCGCGCCATGGCCCACGCCAGCGACAGGCCGTCGAAGGTGCTGGTGCCGCGGCCAATCTCATCGAGCAGGATCAGACTCTTCGCGCTGGCGTTGTGCAGGATGTTGGCCGCTTCCGTCATCTCCACCATGAACGTGGAGCGGCCGCCGGCCAAATCGTCCGCCGCCCCGATGCGGGTGAAGATGCGATCCAGCGGGCCGAGCACGGCGCGCTCGGCCGGCACGTAGCTGCCGATGTGGGCCAGCAGTGCAATGAGCGCTGCCTGGCGCATGTAGGTCGACTTTCCGCCCATGTTGGGGCCGGTGATGATGAGCATGCGCCGTTCGGCATCCAGCCGCAGCTCGTTAGGCACAAACGGCGCATCACTAAAGCGCTCCACCACCGGATGGCGTCCGCCCTCGATCAACAGGCGGGCTTCGCCGGTGAGCTCGGGCCGCGTCCACTCGAGCGCGCACGCGCGCTCGGCGAGCGCTGCGAGCGCGTCGGTCTCTGCGAGGGCGCCGGCGGTCTCCTGCAGCGGACCGAGGCGCTCGATCAGCTGCGTGAGGAGGGCCTCGTACAACTCGCGCTCGCGGGCCAGTGACTGCTCGCGCGCCGAAAGCACCCGGTCCTCGAATCCCTTGAGCTCGGCGGTGATGAAGCGCTCGGCGGACTTGACCGTCTGGCGGCGGATGTAATCCTTCGGCACGCGTTCGGCATCGCGCCGCGAGACCTCGATGAAGAACCCCTGTACGCGGTTGTAGCCGAGCTTCAGGCCCGCAAGTCCGGTCCGCTCGCGCTCGCGCCGTTCGAGCTGCAGCAGGAACTCGTCGGTGTGGGTGGCGATATGGCGCAGCTCGTCGAGCTGCGCGTCATAGCCTTCCGCGATCACATCACCCTCGCGCACCATCGTTGCGGGCTCGGCCGCGATCGCACGCACCAGGAGTGCGAGCACGTCCGCGTGCTCGCCGGTGCGCCCGCGCAAATGCGCGAGCAGAGGTGAGTCGGGACCTGCGAGCGCGGCGCGCACCGCGGGCAGGGCGCGCAGCGCGCTGCGCAGTTGCGTGAGGTCGCGCGGTCGCGCGGAGCGCAGCGCCACGCGCGCCAGGATGCGCTCGATATCGCCCACGAGGGCGAGTTCTTCGCGCAGGCCCTGAAAGGCCCGGCCGTCGATCAGCGCCGCGAGCGCGTAATGGCGCTCGCGCAGCAGTGGCTGGCTGAGCAGCGGACGGTTGAGCCAGCGCCGCAGTGCCCGCGAGCCCATCGCCGTGACACAGCTGTCGATGACGGCGAGCAGCGTTGCATCCTCGCGCCCGGTGAGGCTGGCATCGAGCTCGAGGTTGCGGCGGGTCGCTGCATCCAGGATGAGCGCATCGCTGCGCTCCTCGACGGTGAGCGCGCGGATGTGGGGCAGCGCGCTCTTCTGCGTGTCGCGCACGTACTGTAGCAGCGCCCCGGCGGCCGGGATGGCGAGCGGCAGCTCATCGGCCCCGAAACCCTTGAGGTCGAGCGTTCCGAGCTGATCGGTCAGCAGGCGCGAGGCGCTCGCAAGCTCGAAGTGCCACGGCGGACGGGTACGGATGGCGGTGCCGGTGCGTGCGGCATCCGCACCCGCCGCGCCTTCCGCCACCAGGAGCTCCGCGGGCTTGAGCCGCTCGAGCTCGGCTGCGAGCGCACCGCGCCCCTCGCCCTGAAGCACGGTGAAACGGCCGGCGGCCAGATCGAGCCACGCGAGCCCGAAGCGCTCACCCTCGCTCACCAGAGATGCAACCAGCGTGTCGGCGCGTGCCTCCAGGAGCGCAGCGTCGGTCACCGTGCCGGGCGTAACGATGCGCACCACGGCCCGCTCGAGCGGGCCCTTGGTGCTAGCCGGGTCGCCGAGCTGCTCGCAGATCGCGACGCTCTCGCCCTTGCGGACCAGGCGCGCAAGATAGCTGTCCACGGCATGAAACGGCACGCCCGCCATGGGGATCGGCGCGCCGGCGGAGTGCCCGCGCGCGGTGAGGGTGATGTCCAGAAGCGCGGCAGCGCGACGGGCGTCTTCGTAGAAGAGCTCGTAGAAGTCCCCCATCCGGTAGAGCAGCAGGATGTCCGGGTGCTGGGCCTTGATGCGCAGGTACTGCCGCATCATCGGCGTATGAGTCAAGTCATTGTCGTTCAAGAGTTTTTCGTCGTGCTGTGTGTTCATGTCCGAAACTAGGACCCGCTGCGACATCATCCTCGCGCGTGTGGGCCAGCTCGGCATCTTGCACGCTGGCGGTGCGCGGCCGGTCTTTGGGCTGCGAACATTCGCAGGCCTTCCAGCTGCTGTGTGCTGCCTGAGCGCAGTCAGCTGCTCGAGCTGGGCGGCTGCCAGCCTGCGAGACTGGCGGGACGAACCACCGGCAGGTTTTGTTGGAAGAACACGACCGTCTCCACCAGGGCCCGGTCGACGGCCCACACCGCGTGCGCGAAAGAATCGAGCGTGAGGCCGTCGTCGAATCGTATCGTTGACAGGTGAATGTCAGCCGGCAACTCCATTTCGCTCTTGATGTTTAAACTGAACTGCAAGTCGCCGCTTCTGCGGACGTGTATCTCGAGCAGCCGCCGCGAGAGCTCGCGCTTTGCGGCCTCACTGAGCGAGTCAAAGAGCGTCTGATGCTCCGGGGTGAGGTCAAGGCGCGCTCCGATCGCGACCCCGCGGGGGCGCGTTTTCGTATTCTGTACGAGCAAGCGCTTGTGTGGCTGCCCCGGGTCCTGAATCTCGAATTGCCAATTTACCGCCGGGCTCGGCGGCACCTCTCTCCATGCCCACCCCATGGCGCTCAGCCAGTCCTTGACCAGTTGCACGGTGATGGTTATTGGCTCTGCCATTGGGGTGCTCTCTGTTGCGATCAGCCGGGTCCGCTATTTTACGCCCAGCCCCATCCGGTTCAGGCGGTACGTCCCGCACGCCGCGGCTACCGGCCGGGCCCGGCTCTGCGGTAGCCTCCACACATGGGTTCCGACCCCGGACTGTACGATCTGGCGGACCGCGTGGGCCACAAGCTGCGCGCCGCCGAGCGGCGCATCGCGACCGCCGAGTCCTGCACCGGAGGCTGGGTCGCCAAGGCGCTCACCGACGTCCCCGGCAGCTCGCACTGGTTCGAGTGCGGCTACGTCACTTACTCCAACGCCGCGAAGATGCGCGATCTGGGGGTCGCCGCCCGCACCCTCGACAGCTTCGGTGCGGTGAGCGAGCAGACCGTGCGCGAGATGGCCGAAGGGGTGATGCGGATCAGCGCTGCCACGGTGGCACTGGCGGTCAGCGGCATCGCCGGCCCCGACGGCGGCACCCCCGGCAAGCCTGTCGGCCTGGTGTGGTTCTGTGCGACGGCGCGTCAGGGCGCGGCCATCGACATCATCGCCGAGGAGAAGCTCTTCAACGGCGACCGGGAGTTCGTGCGCATCCGCTCCGTGGAGCACGCGCTGCGCCTCATCCTCAGGCTCGATCTACCGGTGCGACTGGAGAGCCCACCGCGCGCCGGGGCGGCTTGACCAACCCCGGCGATCCCTCGCAACGGCTGTTCTTTGCGCTGTGGCCGTGCCCGCAGGCGCGCCAGGCACTTGAGCTCGCCGTGGCGCAAGCCGTCCAAGACAGCGGTGGGCGCCCCGTGCCCGCAGAGAAATGGCATGTGACGCTCGCTTTCCTTGGCAGCGTGCCCGAGGGGCGCGTGGGGGAGCTGCGCCGCATCGGCCGCGAATGCGCCGCGGCATTTGCGCATTCGGCGCCGGTGTCGCTCACGTTCGCGCAGCTCGAGCACTGGGCGCGGCCACAGATTCTCGCCGCGCTCACCACGGGTGAGTCGCCGGCCGTGCACGCACTGGCGCAGGCGCTCAAGGACGCGAGCGTGGCGGGGCGATTCAGTCCTGATCTCAAGCCCTTCCGCGCGCATGTCACTGTGGCACGCAAGATCGCGCGGCCCCCGCCGCTGCAGCTGCTGCGCCTCGTCACGTGGCAGCTGGAGGCATTTGCGCTCATCGACAGTCGCAGCGAGACGGCCGGTCCCGTATACAGTGTCGTTGAAACGTATCCACTGGTTAAGACGCAGAAAGTACGCGAATAGACGCGAAACAGCGCGCGCGACGTGCGTCGCACGCAGTCGCTTTGTGTGATAATGCGGCGCGGAAATATTCCGCCGCACTCAGCAACCCCTCGGGAAGTCCTCAGATGGAAGAGAACCGTAAGAAGGCACTCGCCGCAGCACTCGGTCAGATCGAAAAGCAGTTCGGCAAGGGCTCAGTGATGCGCTTGGGCGATGCCGTTTCGAGCTACGACGTGGAGACAGTGTCGACCGGCTCGCTCGGCCTCGATATCGCGCTCGGCGTCGGCGGCCTGCCGCGCGGACGTGTGGTGGAGGTCTTTGGCCCCGAAGCCTCGGGTAAGACGACCCTGACGCTGCAGGTGATCGCGGAAGTGCAAAGAAGCGGCGGCACGGCTGCCTTCGTCGATGCCGAACATGCGCTCGATCCGAGCTACGCCGAGAGGCTCGGCGTCAACATCAACGACCTGCTGGTATCGCAGCCGGACACCGGCGAGCAGGCCCTTGAGATCACCGACATGCTGGTGCGCTCGGGTGCGGTCGACATCGTCGTGGTGGATTCGGTGGCAGCTCTCACGCCCAGGGCCGAGATCGAGGGCGAGATGGGGGAAATGCAGGTGGGACTGCATGCGCGCCTCATGTCACAGGCAATGCGCAAGCTCGCCGGCAACATCAAGCGCTCGAACACCATCGTGGTGTTCATCAACCAGATCCGCATGAAGATCGGGGTGATGTTCGGCAACCCCGAGACCACCACCGGTGGCAATGCGCTGAAGTTCTATGCCTCCGTGCGGCTCGACATCCGCCGCATCGGCGCCATCAAGAACGGCGAGGAAGTCACCGGCAACATGACGCGCGTCAAGGTGGTCAAGAACAAGGTCGCACCCCCGTTCCGGGAGGCCGAGTTCGAGATCATGTACGGCCTGGGCATCTCACGCGAGGGCGAGATCATCGAGCTCGCAAGCTCGCTCGGCATCATCGAGAAATCCGGCGCCTGGTACGCCTACAAGGGCAGCCGCATCGGTCAGGGCAAGGACAACGCGCGCAGCTACCTGCAGTCAAATAAAGAGGTCGCACGCGAACTCGAAGAGCAGGTGAGGGCACGCCTGCTGCCGCCGCGCCAGCCGCGCAACGTGGAACCCGTGGAAGCGGCGGCCAATACGGCCTGAGCGCGGCAACGCTGCGGTGCGCTCAACGGCCGGAGGGATTGTTCTGCTGCATCATATTTTTATCCACACTATGCAGGGCCTGGCGCTCAGTCACATCCAGCTGCAGCGCCGTCGAGCAGACTTTCTGTCCGCCCAGACGTGAGCCCAGCTGCTCTTCCCTGCGGCAGAACAACTTCTCGCCGTTGTGCATTTCGATCTTGTAGCCCTCCGCCAGGAGGTGCTTCTCGAGTTGGCTGGCTTCCGCCGTGACGGTTACCGATGCGTTGGCGGGCGCGGAGGAAGTCTGAGCGGAGGGGGCCGCAGGCGCTGAGGGGGTCGCCGGTGTAGCAGGGGTCGCCGGCGTAGCTTCAGCTGCCGGGGCTGCGGTGGAGGGCGGATCCGCCAGAGCCAGGGACACACCGCTACCGATTGCACAAGTCAGCACGCAAACCACGAGTCGCATAGCTCTTTCCACTCCTCGGCTATTTAGGGCAGCATCGCTGCTCGCTATATTGTAAAACACGCGCGCATTCACATTCGCCCCGAACGCGGCGCACGAGTGTTGAGCGTACCGCACGGGCGCCAGCAAGCGCCACAGGCAGAATCGAGGGGGTGCCTGATGCCCCGCCAAAGACCATCGAACCAGACCCCGAAGGTAGCGCACACCGGCCTGGAAGCTGCGCGCGCGACGGCAGTCGCGCACCTGGCGCGGCGCGATTTTGCCAGCGGCGAGTTGCGCCACAAGCTCGGCGTGCAGGGCTTTGACGAGGTCACGGTGGCCGTGCTGATCGCCGACCTCACGCGCGAAGGGCTCCTGGACGATGCGCGCTACGCGAACAACTATGTCGCTTCCCGCGCCGGGCGCGGTCAGGGCCCGGTGCGCATCGGCGCCGAATTGCGCCGCAGCGGCCTGGCTGATGCGCTGATCGAGGCGGCACTGGCGGGCGCAGCTGACTGGCGTGCACTGGCACTGAAGGTGCGCCGCGCAAAATACGGCCCGGAACCGCCCGTCAACTGGAAGCAGAAGGCCCGGCAAGCACGGTTTTTGCAGTATCGTGGCTTTTCGTCGGATGATATCCGTGCGGCCACCGGTGCCGACTCCGATCAGGACTAAAAGGCACTTGAGCAAACTGCATTACATGAGCGCTGCGGAAGTGCGCAGCAGCTTTCTGGAGTTCTTCCGCGGGCAGAGCCACATCATCGTGCCCTCCAGTTCGCTCGTGCCCGCGAATGATCCGACGCTGCTGTTCACCAACGCCGGCATGGTGCAGTTCAAGGATGTGTTCCTCGGCAAGGAGCAGCGCGACTACCTGCGCGCCGCCTCCAGTCAGCGCTGCGTGCGCGCTGGCGGCAAGCACAACGACCTGGAGAACGTCGGCTACACCGCGCGCCACCATACGTTCTTCGAGATGCTCGGCAACTTCTCCTTCGGGGATTATTTCAAGCGCGAGGCGATACACCTCGCCTGGGATTACCTCATCTACACCCTCGGCCTGGATCCGGCGCGCCTGTGGTGCACGGTGTACAAGGACGACAAGGAAGCCGCCGACATCTGGCTGAAGGACATCGGGGTGAGCCACGAGCGTTTCGCGCGCCTCGGGGAGGCATCCAATTTCTGGGCGATGGGCGAAACCGGCCCGTGCGGCCCGTGCAGCGAGATCTTCTACGACCACGGACCGGAAGTTGCCGGCGGACCCCCCGGCACCCTAGAGGAGGACGGCGACCGCTACGTCGAGATCTGGAACCTCGTGTTCATGCAGTTCGAGCGCTCCGCGGATGGCACGATGACCCCGCTGCCTAAGCCCTCGGTGGATACCGGCATGGGGCTGGAGCGCATCGCCGCCGTCATGCAGGGCGTGCATTCCAACTACGACATCGATCTGTTCAAGAACCTGATCCGCGCCGCCGGCAAGCTCGCCGGAACCTCGGTGCTCACCTCCAGCTCGCTGCGGGTCATCGCCGATCACATCCGCGCCTGCACCTTCCTCACGGTCGATGGGGTGCTGCCCTCCAATGAGGGCCGCGGCTATGTGCTGCGCCGGATCATCCGCCGCGCCATCCGTCACGGCTACAAGCTCGGCATCCACGAGCCATTCTTCTACAAACTCGTGCCGGTGCTCGAGAAGGAAATGGGCGCGGCGTATCCGGAGCTCATCCGCGGAAGCGAGCACGCTCAGCGGGTGCTCAAGCAGGAGGAGCTGCGCTTTGCCGAAACACTCGCCAACGGCATGGTGCTGCTCGAAGGGGCCATCCGCGGCCTGCGCGGAGCCAAGGTCATCGACGGCGACACCGTGTTCAAGCTCTATGACACCTTCGGCTTCCCGGTCGACCTGACGGCCGACATCGCGCGCGAGCGCGGCCTGTCCATCGATCAGGCGCGCTTCGACGCCGCGATGGAGGAGCAGCGGCGTCGCTCGCAGGAGGCGAGCAAGTTCGGTGTGGATCGCAGCGCGGGTGCGACCTTGGATGCGCACACGCAGTTTCGCGGCTATGAGGAGCTTAAGACTTCCGCTCGCGTGCTGGTGCTCCTGAAGGAAGGCGCGCAGGTCGAGGCACTCGGGCAGGGCGAGGAGGGCGAAGTGGTGCTCGACCATACGCCCTTCTATGCCGAGGCCGGCGGGCAAGTCGGGGACGCCGGCGAGCTCACCGCCGATGGCGTGCGCTTCGTCGTGACCGATACGCAAAAGCGCGGCCCGGCGTACGCGCACATCGGCACGCTCGTGCAGGGCACGATCCGCCTGGGCGACGCGCTGCAGGCCAAGGTGGACGCGGCGCGGCGCCAGGCCACCGTGCTCAATCACAGCGCCACCCACCTGCTGCACGCGGCATTGCGCCGGGTGCTCGGCACGCACGTGCTGCAGAAGGGCTCGCTGGTGGCTCCCGACCGGCTGCGCTTCGACTTCGCGCACGTGCAGGCGGTGACGCCTGCCGAGCTGCTCGAGATCGAGCGGCTCGTGAATGCGCAGATCCGCGACAATGCACCGGCGGAGACGCGCGTCATGGACTACGACAGTGCGCTTGCTTCGGGCGCCATGGCTCTCTTTGGCGAGAAGTACGACAAGGACGTGCGCGTGCTGCGCCTGGGCGACTTCTCCATGGAGCTGTGCGGTGGCACGCACGTGCGGCGCTCCGGCGACATCGGCCTCTTCAAGATCGTGAGCGAGAGCGGCGTCGCCTCCGGTGTGCGGCGCATCGAGGCACTCACCGGTGCCGCCGCACTCGATTACGTCGAACAGAACGAAGCGGTGCTCAAGGAAGTGGCGACGCTCATGCGCGGCTCGCGCGAGGACCTGAAGGACAAGCTGCGCGCGGAGCTCGAGCGCTCGCGGCAGATGGAGCGCGAGATCCGCTCGCTCAAGGACCGCCTCGCCTCGGGCAAGGGCGTCGATCTGGCGGCGCGCGCAATCGATGTTCAGGGAGTCAAGGTCGTCGCCACCAAGGTGGACGGGGCCGATGCCAGCGCATTGCGCACCGCGGTCGACCAGCTGAAGCATCAGCTGAAGTCCGCCGTGGTGGTGCTGGCGAGCGTGGAGGATGCCGCGAAGGTTCTGCTGGTCGTCGGTGTCACGGCCGATCAGACCGGCCGCATCAAGGCCGGCGAGCTCGCAGGCGCCGTGGCTGCCCAGGTAGGCGGCCGCGGCGGCGGCCGTGCGGACTTTGCGCAGGCCGGCGGCAGCAAGCCCGAAGGACTCGATGCGGCGCTCGGGTCGGTCGAGGAGTTCGTGCGCTCACGGCTTGCCGCCTGACGGATTGGGAGCCCTTCGGCACCGGCATGCTTTGCTGCGCGCAGTGCGTTTTTCGTATCATGGCCGCCCCGCAAGCGGGCTGCCTACACCGCTTTGGTGCAAGTGGCTGAACTACAAGCGTTTGCCTTGCGCGGAGAGATGGCCGAGTGGTCGAAGGCGCACCCCTGCTAAGGGTGTAAGGGTCAAAAGCCCTTCGAGGGTTCGAATCCCTCTCTCTCCGCCATCATTTCTCTTTGTAGAACAAGCACTTAC
>Ga0302324_100005262_pt1 | contig 28253 bp, 19 predicted proteins | sample Palsa_T0_1_FD_201949 | JGI IMG/M metagenome (GOLD analysis project Ga0302324, IMG submission 201949) | Peat permafrost microbial communities from Stordalen Mire near Abisko, Sweden - Palsa_T0_1 | ecosystem: Environmental > Terrestrial > Soil > Palsa > Peat permafrost | place: Sweden: Abisko...
GTACATGCACGATACTCCCGCGCAGGAATTCTTCTCGAAGTCCCGGAGGGATTTCAGTCATGGTTGTATTCGACTGGGAAAGCCCGCGGATCTGGCCGTCTGGGTGCTGCGCGATAATCCGGGCTGGAACATGGATCGGGTCCGTGCAGCGATGAATGGGGGCGCGACGCAGCAGGTAAACCTTGCGCATCGGATTCCGGTTTTAATCGTCTACGGCACGGTGATCGTGACGGAGGACGGAACCGTTCACTTTTACGACGACATCTACGGGCACGACGCCTCTCTGGAAGAAGTACTCGATAAAGGTTACCCGTATCCGGGTTAGTCGCCGGTGGTCAAGCTGGCGGGACAATCGAAACACCACTGACGGACACGGCCGGTGTCGACGTGGATGAAGTCGGAATGAGGATAGTAGCCCACGCCCCCGCGACGCAGCGCGAGTGCCGCCTGGCGCAGCTTGAACGTATCGACGCCGGGCATGCGCAGGTCGATTGCTTCCGCTTGAATGTGAAGGCTGTTCCTGGCCACTCCGGTGGTGTGAGCGCGAAGGGATTCATTCGTCGACGGAGTGCGGTAGCCGCACACGATGTCGATCTCGCCGTCGGGATGTCCGATTGAAAATGTGAGATCGGACAGAATATCGTACAGGCGCGGGTCGAAATGGCGGACGTCGCCCGTCCGATGATCGCGAAGAAAAAAATCAAGCTTGGCGAGCGCGCCCGAAATGTACTGATCGCCGCGGCGGTAAACAATATCAATTCGCTCAGCAGTGTGCGTGTTGTAAAGAAGCAGGCGATGATCCTGGCGCTCCGGAGAAGGCGGCTCTTGAGGAGACACCGGGCGCGATTGGGCATGCGCGCTGCTCGACGCAATCAGAAGCAGCGCGCCCACAACCCACAGACTCCGCGAATAATTTCTAGATCTGCACATAAATGTTCTTCAATTCAATTTTAACATAAGCAGGTCGCTCGCCCAATTCGTCCGTGCCAGCCAGCAGTGAGTTGCGCGCGCCAGTCATTTCAGGTAACGTCCCTATTTCCATGCATTTGGGTGGATACTTCGACGGCTCGACAGTTTGATTCTTGCCGGCCTTTGAGAAAGCGACGAAGGAAATGTGCATCACTTTGCTGGACGGTTGACGAAGCCGTTCCCGAACGGTAGAGTAGTGCAGGGTCGTGCTCACGGCCCCTTTTTTTTGTCTCCGGCCTGCTGGGAGGTCGTACAATTGGCAGTACATCAGATTCTGGATCTGATTATCTAGGTTCGAGTCCTAGCCTCCCAGCCAATCTTCTGAAATAAGTCTCCGTTGACGCAGTCTCAGGCCTTGTTCTGACGAACGAAACTCGTAGCTGTGACTTCAGCTTTTTTTTCGTTCCAGCTCAGACCAACGCTCGTATAAATTATCGACTGTCTTCTGTGCTGCTTCCATCTCAGCAAACGCGATTTGAAGGCGAGACGCATCACTGGCGATTTCGCGATCTTCCAATGCGGCCCGCCTGTCGATGAGCGCCTGCTCGGCCTTTGCCATTTGTTTTTCGATGGATACGAACTCGCGGGCCTCGGTATGTGTCAGCCTGTTTTTTGTTACTCCGGATGGAGTTTCGGCTCTTGTTGCCGGAAACTTCGTCGCAGTCGTTCGTTCGGCCACGTTCCCGGCCTTTTGCGCGTTTTGCCATGCGTCCCACTGCGAATAGTCGGCAAAGCGTTCCGTGTTCCCGAGGCCGTCCAGGCCAAATACAATTGTTGAGACGCGATCCAGCATGTAGCGATCGTGGGTGATCAGCACCAGCGCTCCGCGATACTCCAGAAGGTTTTCTTCGAGTATTTCGAGCGTGGGAATATCGAGATCGTTCGTCGGTTCATCCAAGAGCAGCACATCGGCGGGCTGCAACATAAGTTGCGCAACTAAAACGCGCGCGCGTTCGCCACCGGATAGGCGGCCGACGGGCCGGTTCAAGTCTTCAGCGTTGAAGAGAAATCTCGCCGCCCAGGACGCCACATGAGTTATTCGGTCCTGATAAATCACCGAGTCGCTGTCAGGCGCTAGCGCGCGTCGCAATGTCAGGTTAGGGTCAAGTTCGCGATTCTGATCGAAGTAAACAATTTTCAGCGAATCCGCCTTGCGGACCGTGCCGGCCGTAGGTTCTATCTCGCCGCGCAGCAGGCGGAGCAACGTCGTCTTGCCGCTGCCGTTCGGCCCAACCAGGCCAATGCGCATCCCGGACGTCACGGTGAAATCAATCCCTTTGAAAAGCGAACGGCCGCCTATCGAGTAACCAACACCATCCAGTACGACGAGCTGTTTTGTTTGCCTATTCGAAGCGGAGAAATCTATCTTCGCTGTGACGGTGCGGCTTCTCGCATTCAGGTCTGCCAATTCGCCGATCATCTTATGCGCTTTATCAATTCGAGATTTTGATTTGGTCGCCCGCGCCTTCGGACCGCGCCGCAACCATTCGATCTCCGTGTGCACGCGGTTCGCCAGCGCATCCTGGCGGTTACCCTGGGCATGCAAATGCGCTTCCTTCGCCTCCAGGAAGATGCTGTACTTTCCTTTTACGCGGAGAAATCCTTCCTGGTAGGCGCGATCGAGTTCGACCATATCGTTAGCCACATTTTCCAGAAAGTAGCGGTCGTGGCTGACGACCACGCACGCGAATTCCGCGTCCTCGAGCAAACTTTCGAGCCACTTGATTCCCTCAAGATCCAGGTGATTGGTAGGCTCGTCCAGCAGCAAAATGTCCGGTTCCTGGACCAGTCCCTCCACAATCGCCAGCCTTTTGCGCCAGCCGCCTGACAAAGCCGCTGCATGCGTTTCAAAATCCGCGAAACCTGCGCGACTAAGCGCTTCTTCCGCCCGAAATGAACACTCTGACTCCGGCACGCCCGAGCGTTCCAAGGCGCCTTCGATAACGGATCTGCAAGTCGTTTCCGGGGCAAAACGCGAAATCTGCTCGACAAAACTCAGCTTCGCGCCTTTGCGTATCGCCACTTCTCCGTGGTCGGGTTTCACCCGCCCAAAAAGGATTTCCAGCAAAGTGGATTTCCCGGAGCCATTCGGACCGATCAGTCCGATGCGTTCACCCTCTGATACCGTAAACGAGATGTCCTCGAATAGCGGCGCGAGTCCGTATCGTTTCGACAATCCCTGGGCATTGATAATCGGAGCCAAAAGTTTCGGTCTTCTCCTGCAATTAGTTTACCCTTGAGCATACCAGCAGCGGCATCCAGAGGCAGGTCAATCCGTAAATTCGAGAAGGCACTTGGCGCAAATAACAATTCACAAATTTGACGCTTTGGTCTTGGGTGCTGGAGCTGCGGGACTGATGTGCGCCATCGAAGCCGGAAAACGTGGGCGCAAGGTCGTAATTCTGGAGCGGAGCGAGCGCGCCGGTAAGAAAATTCTTATCTCTGGTGGCGGGCGTTGCAATTTCACAAATCTTTACTGCCAGCCGGAGAATTTCATTTGCAGCAATCCGCACTTTCAGAAATCCGCGCTGGCTCGTTATACGCCTGCAGATTTTATCGCCCTGGTAGAAGCCCACCGCATTCCGTACCACGAGAAAACGTTGGGCCAGTTATTCTGCGATCGTTCCGCGCAGGACGTGATGGAAATGCTCGAAGTTGAGCGTCAATCTGCCGGCGTTAAGGTTTTTCTCAACACTAAAATCCGCGAGATTAAACGCACAGGCGAGTTTCAAGTGTGTACGGAGTCCGCCGAATTTCATGCTCCCATTGTCGTGATCGCCACCGGCGGCCTTTCGATACCGAAAATGGGAGCGACGGCATTCGGATATGACGTCGCTCGTCAATTTGGACTGAAGATCCAAAAAACAAGACCTGCGCTCGTGCCACTCGTTTTCGGCGCGAACGACCGAAAACAGTATTGTGACTTGGCCGGCGTCTCGGCCGAAGTAATCGCTTCCACTAACGGCCAATCATTTCGCGAGAACATGCTGATCACTCATCGTGGCTTGAGCGGCCCGGCGGTTCTGCAAATCTCATCGTATTGGGAAAAAGGCCGACCGATCAGCATCGATCTGGCGCCCGGTCGCGACGTGTTGGCTAGCGTGAGCAGAGCCAAGATTCGCGACATCTCTGCGGCGCGATCTGCCTTCCAGGGACTACTCCCCAAGCGTTTTGCGACGCGCTGGCTGGAATTGCACGCACCTCCGAGCTGGAGCAACCAATCGCTTGCAGAAACGGAGAAGCAGATTCATGAATGGTCGTTGCTCCCCGTCGATACGGAGGGCTACGAAAAAGCTGAAGTAACCGTGGGTGGCGTCGATACGGATGAACTGTCGAGCCAAACGATGGAAAGCAAGAGAATCCCAGGCCTGTTTTTTATCGGCGAGGTCGTTGACGTCACAGGCCACCTGGGTGGTCACAATTTCCAATGGGCGTGGGCTTCAGGAGCGGCAGCGGGAAGAGCTTTGTAAAGTCGGAATACTTAAGCTACGTGTAATGTTTTGCGCCGCGTGTACGCAGAGAATCCAAGGAGCAGGAAGGCAGAGAAGATCGAGATAGCGGAGCCCGCAGTGCGGTCCCAAGTTCGTCGGAACTGGACACTCACGGAATGCTCGCCCGCGGGTACTTCAAGCGACAATTGCGCAGTCTCCGGAAGTGAATCGCCACCCACGATTTTTCCATCCATTTGGATTTCCCAAGCCGGATAATTTATAAGTCTGAGAGCCAGTGCGACCGGCTGGCTCGTCTTCGAGGTGAACAATCTTGTTTCGGCGGTCCAGCTGTTAACGTGGAGGTCGTCGCCGTTCAGCAGCATTACGGCTCCGGATTCGGGATCAATCTTCGCAATCTTGGGCGTTGCAGTTTCCGCGGATTTACTGAGACTCGGAACCGGCGTGTCAGAACTGTCCGATGAGGCAGATGGCTGTCCAGGCAATTCATAACGGTCGCAGCCCAGCGGTTGATATTCGTCCGTGCCCTCGTAGCCATGCCCGGAACGAATTCCGTCCGCAAGTACCGGGATGTCTTCGCTATCCCACCAAGCGTCCTTGACGAAAGTTGTTCCGATTGCCGCGGTAGCAATAAGAATTGCAAACAATCCGAGCCGTTGTTTCCGCGAGCTTTGCAAAGCCGCGGCCACGAAGAACGCAAGCGCGACATCGAGCGGCAAGAGACATCTCCAGGGAAATTGCACGAACTGAAGTTTCGGCAAGTGTTCCCAAAAGAAAACGCTCGGCGGAAACATTAGAAATGAGGATGCTAAAGCGAGCGTCACAAGCACCCACCAAGGCTCGAAAAGATTCCGGCGTTGGCGCGCAACGAAAACGGCGGCAATCCCAGTCACCATGATAGTTGCCAGCGCTACTGCTGAAACTTTCCAGTTGAAGAGAACGAATTCGGGATCATTCGAGTGTGCAAACAGAAAATTCTGGCTGGGGCGAAGATTTTCCGCCAGCGCCTGCGAGATCTGAACCCATCGCTGTTCCCAGCCTGCGGGCAAAATATAAAAAGCCGCCAAACCAAAGCCGCCCGCCATAGCCGCTCCGCCGCGAAGAACAGGCCATATATTCCGATACAATGCGCATCCCACCGCGAAAATCAGAAGCAACGAGTAAGTTGCAATTACTCCCGCCGGCGCGTTCGATAGCCATATCAGCGCGAACACCAGGGCAAGACCTGGCACACGATTCCAACCATCGCGTGCCACACGGAGAGCTCCCAGAACAGCGAGCGGAAATAGCGCACTTGCGAGGAGTTCAGCGAAATCGCTTCGGTAATAGACAATCACGAGATGATACGGATTTACGGCGAATAGCACTGCTGCCAACAAGGCCTGTCCGTTTGGAAGCCACTCCCGCGCCAGTCGCCACATGCCGAACCCTGCAAGAACCAGCGCTAGCCAAATGAATGCTCCCGGAACGATTCTCCATGGCAGCACCGAAGCCAAACCTGCCCCCAGCATCCACGATCCCGGCGGATAGAAAATAAATCGCGGCTCACCAAAACCCCAGTTCGCCCACTCCGCCCAACGCGGATACGCGATACCTTCGCGCCATTGTCCGGCGACGTCCATCCACGACGCGAGATGGAATTGAAAATCATGGCCGGAGGCGTTTCCCAGAAATAACATCGGAAAAACCACGGCCGATGCCGCCGCCGCTGCGCACAGCAGCGCGACACGTCGGGAAGATTTTGTGATGTCAGCCGCAATTCGCTGCGCAGAGACTCCTGTGAGAGCTGTCTGAATGAGTGAACCCTTTCACCCGAATGTATCGTCACCGGCTACGCATTAGAGAATACAGAATTGCGCATTGCTTGTCTTACTATGCTGCGCTTTACGCGTGAGATATCTCCGGTGCCGAACACATTCGCGCAAAGTTCGCGGATTTAAAGCCCTCTCGCGGTAGCATGGATTCGATGACCGACGAGCCAAAAGAAAAAGACCGGGCGGCCACTGCGGAAGAGCTAAGGTTGCAGGCCAGCGAGGATCGCGAAGTACACTGGAAGCGCTGGGGTCCTTATCTATCAGAACGCCAGTGGGGAACAGTTCGCGAAGATTACAGCCCGGACGGCGACGCCTGGAAGTATCTTCCGCACGATCATGCGCGCTCCCGAGCGTATCGCTGGGGCGAAGACGGCATCGCCGGCTTCTGCGATCGCCACCAGCACATCTGTTTCGCGATTGCTCTTTGGAATGAAAAAGACCCCTTTCTGAAAGAACGTCTTTTCGGCCTGACCAATACCCAAGGGAATCACGGCGAGGACGTAAAGGAATACTATTTCTATCTGGATGCCACGCCCACAAGTTCGTATCTAAAGTGCCTCTACAAGTATCCACAAGGGTCGTTCCCCTACGATCAACTCGTTCAGGAAAATGCAAAGCGGACGCGTCTGCAACCCGAATATGAATTGGTAGACACGGGCATCTTCTCTGAGAATCGCTACTTCGACGTTTTCGTCGAATACGCCAAAGTCTCGTCCGAGGACATTCTGATCCGCATAACGGCCTGGAATCGCGGCCCGGATCCGGCTCCTCTCCATCTGCTGCCCACGTTATGGTTTCGGAATCGATGGGACTGGGGTGAAGGGTATGACAAGCCGCAAGTGGCGCGGGTACAGGGCCTTCAAGGTGGGGAACTATTCGCCCTAAACGAATATCACTACGGCAAGCGCTGGCTGATCGCCCAGGGAAAGCCCGAACCGCTCTTCACCGACAACGAGACCAATACCGAGCGGTTGTTTGACAGTAAGAATGCTTCGCCGTATGTGAAAGACGCTTTCCATCGTTACCTTGTTCAGAGCGAGCGTGGGGCCGTAAATCCGGCAACGACCGGAACGAAAGCGGCTGCACATTATTCCGAAGTAATTCAACCTGGGAAAAATCTCACCATCCGCCTTCGCTTGCTGGACAAAGATCCTGGGCAAGGCCACAAATCAGCGCAGGACTTTTTCGGTCCCGCTTTCGACCAAATGTTTGAGCAAAGAATGAAGGAAGCGGACGAGTTTTACACTCAGCGTGTCGGCCGTTGCGGAAGTGAGGACGCGCACATAGTCCAACGCCAGGCTTTCGCCGGCCTGCTGTGGGGCAAGCAGTCCTACCACTACGACGTTCGTCGCTGGCTTGAGGGCGATCCCACGCAGCCTCCCCCTCCGCCCGAGCGTCTCGACGGCCGGAATAGCGAGTGGACGCATCTCTACAATTCCGACGTGATATCCATGCCCGATAAGTGGGAGTACCCGTGGTATGCGGCGTGGGATTTGGCTTTCCATTGCGTGGCGATGGCTCTGATCGATCCCGACTTTGCCAAAGAACAGCTCGTGCTTTTCATGCGCGAATGGTACATGAATCCAAACGGCCAGTTGCCGGCTTACGAATGGAATTTCTCCGATGTGAATCCGCCCGTGCAAGCCTGGGCCGCTTGGCGCGTTTATAAAATCGCGGGGCGCGTACAAGGGCAAGAAGACCGTAAGTTCCTGGTCCGCATGTTTCACAAACTCTTGCTTAATTTCACCTGGTGGGTAAACCGCAAGGACCCGCAGGGCAAGAACGTCTTCGAGGGCGGTTTCCTCGGGCTCGATAATATAGGGGTTTTCGATCGCTCCCAGCCCCTAGGCCCCGGAAATTTCATCGAGCAATCCGACGGAACCAGTTGGATGGCCATGTATTGCCTCGATATGCTCGCGATGGCCATGGAGCTCGCTCATCAGGATCCCGCTTATGAAGACATCGCCAGCAAGTTTTTCGAACACTTCGTGTACATCGCACAGGCTATGAATGACATGGGCGGCCAGGGAGTCGGCCTGTGGGATGAAAAGGACGGTTTCTATTACGACGTCCTGCACCTGGGCCAAACGACTCCCATGTCAATGAAGGTTCGATCGATGGTCGGCTTGATTCCTCTCTTTGGCGCCGAAACCTTCGAACCGGAGGTTTTGGAGCGATTGCCGAATTTCCGCAAACGGATGCAATGGTTCCTGGATCACAACCCCGAAGTCAGCAAGCATGTGGATATGAGCCAAAAATCCGACAAGGGCACGCGACTGCTCCTCACCATTGCCAATCGCGAGAAACTTGAGCGCATCTACCGATACGTTTTCGATGAAAACGAGTTCCTTTCGCCTCACGGAATCCGTGCTCTATCGAAATTTCATCGTGACCATCCATTTGTGCTCGACGCGGACGGGCATTCCAGCTCGGTGGACTACGAGCCGGCCGAATCCACCAGCGATCTTTTTGGAGGCAATTCAAACTGGCGCGGACCTATCTGGTTCCCCATGAATTTTCTGCTGATAGAGTCGCTCCAGCGCATTCATTACTATTATGGCGACGGATTCAAAGTGGAATACCCCACGAATTCAGGACGCAGGATAACGCTGTGGAATTCCGCCGCGGATATATCTCGCAGGCTCTCGCACATTTTCCTGCGTCGCGACGGCCTTCGCGCGGTTTACGGCGACGTTTCGTTATTTCAAACGGACCCTCAATGGCGCGACCTGATTCTTTTCTATGAATATTTCAACGGAGACACCGGCGCGGGGCTCGGAGCCAGCCATCAGACGGGATGGACCGCGCTCGTGGCCAAACTGTTGCAGCAGAGCGGAGAATGAAGTGCGAAATTCTGCAAGTGGTTTCTACCGCGGCCTACGGATTTTTCGCTTTGGCTTCTACAAATTCGATTAGTACTTTTTTCCCATCCTGCGCCGGCGCAAGAAAAAAGTTTATGCGCGTGCCTGCGGCTCCCGCGCGAGCAGCCGGGTAGATCGGTTTCAACCCAAATCGCAAACGCAAAATCTCCGTGGCCCGGTCTACATCGCCCACGTAGACTTCAATTTGTTGAATTCCTTCGCCGAATTTTTCCAAGAATCCAGCGATGGCGCCTTTGCCGCCTGGGTCTCGCGTAGTTAGGATATCGAGCTCAATGCGGGTCTCGAAATGCAATTCAAATTCCCGGGCATCCTGGTCCGGAGGAACGTCCGCCAGCGCGGGGTGATTGTTTGCCGCGCGGATCGTTTCAAACGTTTTCGGTCTCACGGCAACTCCAACCACGATGGACGCGGGTCCTAAACTCGATCCAGCCGGTGCATTCATTTCCCCGGGCAGAGTCAGCGCCCGAAATTCAGGATCGGCGAGCCATTGTTTCAGCAAAGGTGTGCACAGGCCGCTTCCTTCCAAATAGAGCCGAAGCGCGGCTTCGGCTCTATTCTGCGGATCGCGATCCGCCAGTTGAGTAATCCAGCGAGTGATGTCGAAGGCGTCGGTCACGTTCCCGGCAGCCGGTTAAGGTGTGGCGTGTGGAGGTTGTACCGCGTTGATATTCGAAAGCGCGACGTAAGTTGTTTTTCCCGGTGGTACGGTAACGCGTACGTCCCATTTCTTCCGTACGTCGCCCGCTTGCGCAACGATGTCGAGCGTGCTGAGCCAGTACGTTCCCGGAGCGATACCGTGCAGGTATCCGTGGCCCTCCAAATCCGTTTCCGTGCGTGCGGCAAGATACTTCGATTCCGCAAGTTCTATTGTGTGGCGATGCAGCTCAGCCGTGCTGTTTGCTTCGATCGTATCCCACTTATGCCCCGGGTTCACGTCTTCCAGCGCGAGATCTATTCCGTCCGTGCTGGTAGGGTTCAAAACCAGGAACGCCCGGATGGCATTTTGATATTGCTTTACCTCCTCATCATACTTTTCCGGATTCTTTTTCTTCAAAGCCGGAGTGTACTTTGGGGTCGGAAAGGCAACGCTCTGGTCTCCCGTCATCCTATCCACATAAGCCTTGTGGAATTCCGGCACATTCATGACGTCATCCGGCTTGAGTTTCTTTATGAAGTCCTCGCCCGCCAGATTCACACATTGATTCTTCTTCATCCACGCTTTTAATTCCTTCGAAACATCGAGCTTATCGATGAAGGCGTCCATGGCCACCAGCGGGTACGTCACCGCCGCTTCCTTGCCGATATCATCGAAACTTTTGCGCAGCAGGTAAAAGGTGATCCCGCGCACCGGTTCGTCCGTGCCGCTTGACGGCGTAGTCTTTGCGACGAACTCAATTGTGCTGTCTTGTGCGGCCGCTTGCGGCCCCACAGCCAGAATGGCAGAAATCAGAAGACACGAAGTGCAGATTCCAATTTTCATGATGTTCATCGTAGCAGAATGACAAGCCCGCAGATATAAGATGGTCCTGAAGGTAAACGTCAGTCCGGGAGTCCTTGGAATCGTTCAGACGAGAAAGCAGCTTCCGCGGGAAAGCAGTCAGCAGGAGAAACTCAGAAAAGAGAAACTCAGTAAAGATGGAACGTCACTTCAATAGTTTGACGGACTGCCGCAGGCTTCCCATTCGGGCCCAGGGCCGGCCTAAACCGCCACGTCCGAACCGCCTCGATCGCCTTTTCGTCCAGGCCTAGCCCCAGGCCCTTCGCCACGTGGATATCGGTCGCGTGTCCCTCTGCGGTGATGATGGCCACTAGTAAAACCGTTCCCTGGAACTTTGCCTTAACCGCTTCATCGGAGAACTGCGCCGTGGGGCAATACAAGCAAGCGGGTACGCCGTATCCGTTGGTGCCGGCGTTAAATATTCCGCCTCCGGCTCCTCCGCCTTCGCCCGGCCCTACGCCACCGCCGCTCCCACTTCCCACTCCCGTGCCATTTCCAGATCCAATTCCATTGCCGCTGCCAGGCCCGTTGGAATCGTTGGTCACTTTGGACATGGGGTCGCCCCAGTTCGCCATATTGGGGCTCGCCAATTTCATGTCCGGCATCCCAAGAACTGTTGGGGTTGCCGCAAACTTAGGATTGTCCGGCGGCTTCACTTTAGGTGGCACGATTTGCGTCAAACTGAACTTCGGAAGTTTGCCTCGGCTGGCAGGCAACAATTCGTGCGCTCCGCCGCCTCCGCCACCTCCGGCCTTTTTAGTTCCTGGCGGCAGTTTTGGTAAATAGGGCGAAGTGATGTCGAGCGGCGTAACGTTCATGGTCTTCGCCTGCGTGGTTCCCGGTGACATCAGCTCGGGCCAAAGCGGAATAATGATCAGCACGATCACTACTACGTGGAATGCCAGCGAAAGCGCCTGCACCCGCGTAAACTGGGTGTTCTTGGACCAAATTTCGGGCACCGCTACGGGCGAGCTGGTGGTCTTTAGCGGAGCCAGCTTCCGCGGTGAAATCAGGTCGCGAAGGTTTTGCCAGAATCCGCCGAACTCAGAATTCCAACTGACCAATAGATCCGAGTTCACCGGCCCACGGGGCGCCGCGCGAAAAAATTCCTTAAAATTGTCGCCAAGCCCTTCGCCGAATTCGGGATTCTTGAATACGTCGGACTTTCCACCTGCGATTTTGGCCGGACGCTCCGAGAGGAAATCCTTTACGTTGGAAAAAAAGCTTTTGAAAGCAGATGTATGTACGGGAGACGGCAGGCGCCCAATCCTGAGCGTAGGCTCCGTAGTTGAGCGACCAGCGTCATCAAGTCTTGAAGTAAAGTCTGGCATAGGGCTTACCTAGGTTCCCCGGTCACGGCTCTACCTGATATTAGACGCTCCACCACGAAAAAGGATGTACGGCGTCGGACGGCTGACACCGTTCTGGATTCATTGTAACATACGGTCTCCGACTGAGGCTCCCAGTTTCCCCGGCCTGCATCAGTAGAAAGGGCTTTTGATCCCTATTAGATGGCGAATACGCGCGACCTGAAGAGTACACTCAATCTTCCCAAGACAGATTTTCCCATGAAGGCGAAGCTGCCCGAGCGCGAGCCGGAGCAGTTAGCAGCTTGGGAGAAGATGGCGCTATACCACCGCATCATGGAATCGCGGGCGGCTGCGCCGGTGTTCGTCTTTCACGACGGCCCCCCTTACCCCACGGGTGAAATTCATCTCGGCACGGGTCTGAACAAGATACTGAAGGACATGATCGTGAAGTCAAAGACCATGGCCGGGTTCCGAACTCCGTATGTTCCCGGCTGGGATTGCCACGGCCTGCCCATAGAGACCAAGGTCGAAAAGGAACTGGGCGGCAAGACAAGCAAAGTGTCCGCTGCGGAGTTTCGGCGCATGTGCCGGGAATTTGCCGCAGGCTACATCGACGCGCACAGACGCGAATTTAAGCGGCTCGGCGTTTTCGGCCAATGGGAAAAGCCCTACCTCACCATGGATCCAAGTTATGAAGCCTGCGTTGCCAGCGCCTTCCTAACATTTCTCGAAAAGGGCTACATTTACCGCGGACTGAAACCCGTGTACTGGTGCATCTATGACCGCACCGCTCTCGCCGAAGCGGAAGTGGAATACGAAGACCACACCAGCCCATCCATCTGGGTGAAGTTTCCGATTGTTGCCGGCGAGAAATCCAGGAAGCTCGGGATTGGCGCTGATGTCAGCGCGCTGATCTGGACCACAACGCCATGGACGTTGCCGGCGAACCGCGCTCTCGCGTTTCATCCGGACTATGAATACGTTGTCGTGAATAGTGCCGCAGGCAAGCTCCTGCTCGCGGAAGAAAGAATGAGCGACCCGGAGTTGGCTGTGCTGCTGGGGCTCGAACCGGGCGCTCCATTCACGAAAGTTGGAAAGGGACGCGAACTCGAAGGCGTGCAGTTTCAGCATCCGTTTCTTAAGGAGTTGCGCGTGCCGGCTGTGCTCGCCGACTACGTCACCCTGGATCAGGGCAGTGGAATTGTGCACACCGCTCCCGGCCACGGCGCGGAAGACTTTGCAACCGGCCAGAAATATGGACTCGAAGCCTACGCTCCGCTCGATAACGACGGCCGCTTTGTCGAAGGTTTGCCCGAGTACAAGGGCAAGACTGTCTTCGAAGCGAATCCGGCCATCATCTCGCTGCTGACGGAGCGCGGCATGCTTGTCGGCGAAAAGAAGTTTTCGCACAGCTATCCGCATTGCTGGCGCTGCCACACTCCCGTGATTTTTCGCGCTACCGAACAGTGGTTCATACAACTTGATGGCGGCAGCGCAACGGTTCCTCCCCCGAACGCGCCAGCGTTGCGCGGCCGAGCGCTGGAAGAAATCAAAAAGGTAAAGTGGCTGCCGGCGTGGGGCGAAGAGCGCATTCACAACATGATCGCGGACAGGCCCGACTGGTGCATTTCGCGCCAGCGCTTCTGGGGAATCCCACTGGTGATTTTCTATTGCGACGCTTGCGGCAAAATACTCAAGGATTTCAACGCGCTCCGCAACGTTATTCCGTTTTTTGAGCGCGAAGGCGCCGACGCGTGGTACACGCATTCCGCCGAGGAACTGCTGCCTCCCGGCACGAAGTGCGCTTCGTGCGGCGGAGCAAAGTGGCGCAAAGAGTCCGACATACTCGATGTGTGGTTCGAATCCGGCTCAAGCAATTTGGCCGTGCTGCAAAAAAGGGAAGGGAAGCCTCGCGCGGATGTTTATCTCGAAGGCCCGGACCAGTTTCGCGGATGGTTCCAGAGTTCGCTGATGGTTGCGATTGGCGTCGATGGCATGCGCCCGTACGATCAAGTCGTCACGCACGGATGGACGCTGGATGAAAAAGGCACCCCGATGTCGAAGTCGCTCGGCAATTCCATGGAGCCCAAGGAAATCTGCGAGAAGTGGGGTGCCGACCTTCTTCGCGTCTGGGTTTCGTCGCAGGACTACACCGCCGATGTCCGCCTTTCCGATGCCATGATGACGCAGCTCGCCGAAGCCTATCGCAAAATCCGCAACACGTTCCGGTTTGCGCTATCGAACCTTTACGACTTCGATCCGGAGCGCGACGCAGTGCCCGACGCGGATCTTTGGGAAATGGACGCATGGATGTTGCGGCGCACCGGCGCGCTCGTGCGCCAATGTCGGGAGTGGTACGCCAATTTCGAATTCCATCGCGTGTACCACGCGCTGCATGATTTTTGCACGGTGGATTTAAGCGCGTTTTATTTCGACGTTCTCAAAGACCGCCTCTACACATTCGCACCCAAGAGTCTGGGGCGCCGCTCGGCGCAAACCGCCATGTACCGCATCGCGAGCGCTGTCGTTCGCCTCATCGCTCCCACTCTGGCTTTTACCTCTGAAGAGGTCTGGAAGCACTTGCCGCCTACCGGTTCGAAAACCGAAAGCGTGCACATGTCTTTGTTTCCCGCTGCCGAAGATTTCGAAAATGCCTTGGATGGATCGCGCTCTGCGGTTTGGGACCGCCTCCTTGCGGTTCGTGGGGAAGTCTTGAAAGCGCTCGAGCCTGCCCGCGCTGCAAAAACAATTTCCGGCGGCCTCGAAGCGCGCGTCACGCTCGCAGCAACCGGCGAACTGCTCGATCTGTTGCGCAAATATTCCGCCTACCTGCCGGCTCTTTTCATCGTCTCGCAGGTTGAGATCGCCGCAAGCCCGATCCAGGGAACTGCTCCGGCCGCCGCCCTGGAAGGACTTCAAATTCGCATCGAGCGCGCCCTCGGTAAAAAATGTGAACGCTGCTGGAATTATTCCACACACGTGGGTGAGAGCGCGGAATACCCAACCTTATGCGAGCGGTGCCTCGCCGCTCTTGCCGAAATCGATCGAGACAGCGGCGTCGCCAGTGGGAGTGCCAAGGTTTGACATCTTCCGCATCGCGTTCAGGCTGGTACACCCTGGGATTTCTTGTGTTCGCCGCGCTAGTGGCGGATCAGGTCAGCAAATACGCAGTGGGACGGTACACTTCCCCGGGGACCATTCGCGTCCTCGTTCCTGGCTTGCTGAATCTGCTTCACACCAGCAATCCTGGGGTGGCTTTCGGATTGTTCGCCGATTCAAGTAACCCCTTGCTGCCCCGTGTGCTGATTGTATTTTCTGTCGCCGTTATCGCGTTACTTGCTTGGCTGCTCGTCAGCGGCCGCGCGGGGGGCAGGCTGGCACAGTGCGGGCTGGCTTTAATTTTGGGCGGCGCATCGGGAAACGTTCTCGACCGCGTTCTCCATCGTAGTGTGACCGATTTCATCGACTTCTACATTGGCAGCCATCATTGGTATACATTCAACATTGCTGATTCAGCGATCGTTGTCGGCGCGGGTCTTGTGATTCTTGAACTCTTCCGCGATTGGCGGCATCCTAATCAAGAGCGAGCCTAGCGATGCATCCCATCCTCTTTCATATCGGCGGAATTAATATCTATTCGTACGGCGTCCTGGTTGCTACTGGCGTGCTCGCAGGCTTATGGTGGGCCCGCAAGCAGGCGCCGCGCGCAGGTCTGGATCCTGACAAGATCTGGAACATGGGGATTTACACCGTCCTGGTTGCGCTCCTCCTGGCGAAAGTCTGGCTTATTCTGAGCGACTGGGACTACTACGTGGCCAATCCGCGGGACATTTTCAGCTTGAACACATTTCAGTCCGGCGGAACTTTCTATGGCGGCATCGTCGGCGCCATACTCATGATTGTTTTGTACTCATACTTTCAGAAAATGTCGCTGCTCCCCGTTATGGACACGATTGTGGCGGGGTTGCCGCTGGGCCATGCCATCGGGCGTTTGGGATGTTTTGCCGCCGGGTGTTGTTACGGCAAGCCGACTACAGTTGCTTGGGGCGTGGTGTTCACGAATCCGGCGGCCGCGCAGCTGGCCGGAACGCCGTTGGGCGTTCATTTGCATCCCACCCAGCTTTATGAAGCGGGCGCGGAGTTTCTCAATTTCTTAATTCTTGTTTGGATCGGCAAGCGCCAGCGCTTTACCGGGCAAATCATCGCCACGTATTTCCTCCTCTATGGGCTGGAGCGCGGCACGATCGAATTCTTCCGAGGCGATCCGGGCCGCACCATGATGTTCCACGATACGGTCTCACTGATGCAGATTGTAAGCGCCGGCCTGATCGTTACCGGCGCATTGCTTTGGTGGCGCGGCTTGAAGGGCAAGAGCGCGCCGATGGCCGCTGCTTCTGCCACCCGCGCTACGGTTGCGCGCTAGGTGCTGCTCGCCTCCCACCTGCGAAACTTCGATGCGCGCACATTCTGATATGCAAAACAATTTCGAATCTGACGAAGACTCTTTCGAGCACGATACTTTCGCCGTTAACGAAGAAGCCGGGGGCCAACGTCTCGACCGTTTTCTCGCCGTGCATCTCAGCGACATGAGCCGCACCCACGTGCAGACTCTGATCGACGAAGCGCGGGTGCTTGTGGATGGTCTTGCGAAGAAGTCCTCACATCGTCTCGAAGTTGGGGAAACGGTCACCGTAAATATTCCCCGTCCTCCGCTCCCCGGCGTGGAAGCGGAAAATATCCCGCTCGATATCATCTACGAAGATGCGGACGTGGCAGTCGTAAACAAACCCGCGGGAATGATCGTTCATCCGGGTGCGGGTGCTGACGCCGGTACTCTCGTTGCCGCGCTGTTGCATCGCTTTGGCGGAGGTCAAGGTTTGTCCACAGTAGGCGGGCCTCTCCGGCCGGGCATCGTGCATCGAATCGACAAAGGTACCTCCGGCGTGTTATTGATTGCGCGGACTGATATGGCCCACTTAAAGCTGGTCGAAGACTTTCGCGAACGCCGCATTGAGAAGACGTATCTGGCGCTTCTACACGGGAAGTTAAAGGGCGAAGCCGGAATCGTCGAGTTGCCCATTGCGCGCGACCTTCACCGCCGCTCGCGCATGACGGCACGGCGCCGCGAAGGCCGCCAGGCACGTACGGACTGGCGGTTGCGCATGCGGCTCGGCAACTTTTCTTTCATCGAAGCGGGCTTGCACACCGGCAGAACTCACCAGATTCGCGTGCATTTCTCCGCGCTCGGATGTCCGGTCGTGGGCGACACGGTTTACGGCGCGCCGCGCCAGGAACGTATCGGCGCTGAACTCCTGCCGCCGCTGGAAAGAAATTTCCTGCACGCCGCGCGAATTGCTTTTGTTCATCCGCGGTCCGGCAAACGAATTGAGTGCCGTGCTCCGCTGCCGCCCGATTTGACCGCGTACTTTCAGGGCTTGGGACGAGCCGTAAAAATGGCTCCCAGCGTGGTTGATGCTGGATTGCAGGAGTATCTATAATTGCTCAACGTGAAACGATTGCGCATTCTTATCGTTCTGGCAGCACTTGTTTGTATTTCGGGGAGCTGCATTTACGCACAGCAGTCCCCTCCGCCTCCTAGTCCTGCGCGGCCAGACTGGAGCGCTCCTGCTTCGCAGTCTTCTGAAAACGGGCAAAAGGCTCCTCCGGCGCAAAGTCCCGCTGATGCCGCGCAGGCGGCGCAAAACAAATTGCCACCCATTGTTTCCACCACCGGGCTGGTTCACCTAGTCGCTACCGTCACCGATCGCCGCCATAACTTCGTCACCGATCTCGAACAGAGCGACTTCAAAATTCTCGAGGACAATACGCCACAGGACATCCGGTTCTTTGGACGCGAAACCGACTTGCCGCTGCGCATCGGGGTGCTGCTCGACACCTCCAATAGCATCCGGCCCCGCCTCGCGTTCGAACAGGACGCCGCTATCGATTTCCTTGATGGCGTAATCCGCAGGAATAAAGACCTGGCTTTTCTGATGACCTTCGACAACGAACCCGAGGTCATACAGGATTACACCGGCGATCTCGGCCTGCTCACCGCTGCGATCCGCAAACAGCGCGCGGGAGGCGGAACCGCTCTGAACGACGCTATCTATCGGGCCTCCGAGAAACTCCTGAATCCGCCTGCGCCCAACGGGCCGAATCCCGAAGTACGCCGCGTGATTGTCGTGATCAGCGATGGCGATGATAATCTGAGCGACCACGCGCTCAGTGACGCCATTGAATCCGCCATTCGCGCCGAGGCCGCCATCTACGCGATCAGCACGAACACCGACTGGCTCTCCATCAGCGGCGACAAACCGAAGAAGCTACACGTGGAAGGCGGAGACAAAGTGCTGGAGGAATTTGCGGACCAAACTGGCGGCCGCGTATTTTATCCTTACAAAGTCGAGGATTTGGCGCAATCGTTTGTGGACATCGGAACTGAATTGCGTAGCCAGTATTTCATTGCCTATTCGCCGAAGGATACGGAAACAGCGGGTAAATACCGTAAAATTGAAGTGGGGACCGATCGCAAGGGTCTCGCCGTCCGAACGCGCAAAGGCTATTACTCAGTGGCGCCAACGCCAGCCGGTAAGTAGCGCAATTTCCGAGGAGCCCGGAGCAATCTGCCTATGCTCAGGGTTCTACTTAAATGGTGCGTAATAACCTCTGCGAGCGAGAACCTTGACGTCGGGCCGATCGATATCGACCTTAATTTTCCGGAATGTTCCGTCGCGTTTTTCGTTGGTGGGATAGTAGCCAATCACGTATTGCGAGCGCAGTTCTTCTGAGATCACGTCAAATGCTTTTTCCAGTGACTTCTCGTTGTGAACGTTGATCACGCGGCCGCCCGTGTCCTCCGTCATTTTTCGCGCCACTCCGGGACCGCTTCCCATCGTCACCCCGAAAGTGGAATCCGAGATCAGAAGCACATGAATCACGCCGTCAGCTCGCTGGCAAGCTTCGACCGCATCCTGCAATCTCAATTTGCTGCCGGTGTCCTCCATGTCGCTCATCACGATCACGGCTTTGCGGCCCGCTTCCGTTGCGAGTTCGTCGTGACACGCCAGGTAGATCGCGTCGTAGAGGTCCGTTCCGCCGGCATTGTTTCCTTGCGGAATCGTGCCCGGAGTTACTGGTCCTCCGCCTGCCACGGAACTAATGCTCGTCCGGCGGATGGCGCGTTCGAGAACGTTGGTGTCTTCCGTAAAGTCCGCCAGCAAGTCCACGTCAAAGTCGAAGCTGATGACCATGGCTTCGTCTTTCTTCCGCATCACTTCCCGCAGAAAACGCGATGCCGTATCTTGTTCCGCCCCGATCACGTGGTACATGCTGCCGCTCGTGTCGATAAGCAGGCCTAGCGTGATCGGCATATTCACGTCTTTCTCGAAGAAGGCAACCTTTTGGTCCTGGCCATCCTCAGAGATTTTGAAATCGTTTTGCACCAGGTCGGAGACGATGCCACTCTTCTTATCACGCGCGGTCACAAAGACGTTGACCAGTGTGGTCTCTCTCTTCAAGGTTTGGGATGACTGTGGGGGTTGCTGATCCTGTTGTGGCGGAGCGGGCGTGGACGACTGCGGCGTGTCGCCTGATAGGCCGCTCGACGAAGTAGCATTCGCAGGCCAGGCTCCGCCTGCACCCAAGTATCCTGCGAGAGCCAGTATGAAAAAGCCTGCCACGAGGCGGGTCAGCCGCATTGTATAATCTCCCTCAGATTAGCCGCGCTACTTACGATGCACTCGGAGCGCGGCCGGATGTTTGGCCAGTATCGCCGGGGCATGAGTAGTTCGCCGGCACAGAGGCAGGTTGCAAACGAGCGACAGTTCACAACGCCGCCGAAGGGCGCGAAACGAGATACGCCGATGAAGCGAATCATTCTGTCGATTGCCATTGTATTACTTCTTTGCGTTTGCGCGCACGCGCAGCAGCCGATCCAGCCTGGCTCGCCGCAGAAGGACGCCCAGCCGCCGGCTCCCGTTCAGCCGGGCCAGACGGCAAAACCCAGCCCGCCGCCGCAGATCCCCGCGACGAAGCCGTCACCGTCAGGCGCCCCCGCGCAACAAGGAGATACTCGCAATCGCATCTCGGTACGAACGGAGCTTGTCATCGTGCCGGTCACGGTCAAGAACCGCGACGGCCAGCTCGTCGTCGACCTTCAGCGGGATGAGTTCCGCATTTTCTCCGACGACGTAGAGCAGCAAATTGTGCTGTTCGATTCGCAGCCATATCCGCTGTCCGCGGTGGTTTTGCTCGACGATGATCTTGCCGAAAAGGAGGCCGAACAGGTCAGGAAAAGTCTGGACGCGGTCGCCGCCGGCTTCGGCTCCGCGGACGAGGTAGCCCTGGTCACCTATTCGGAATTTCCCCAGACGGTCGCCGATTTTTCCTTCAACAACGACAAACTTTTTACCGCGCTCAAGCGCCTGGCCCTGGACTCGCATAGTACAACAATTATTAACGACCCTACGACCGCGGGTCCGATCATCAACGGGCAGACCCAGCCGGATGGAACCGGAACCACCGGGCAAGGCGGCGTGCAGGTTCGCGGTTTTGGAAAACAGGCTACCCATAATTCTCTGGATGACGCCATCTATGCAGCGGGCCAAATGCTGAAAGGGCGCGGGCGCGACCGTCGGAAAATAATTTTCCTTATTTCCGACGGGAGCAATACCCACAACAACCAGCACTCGTTCAACGAAACCCTGCACTCGCTTCTCCTCGCAGATGTTTCCGTGTTTGCTATTTCCGTCACGCACCAGACTCCGATTGGCCGCTCCATCATTCAGCACGGAGCCTCGGAGATCGACAAGTACGCCGCGAGCACGGGCGGTGATACATTTTACGCGGCGAGGGATAATGAATTGTCGCGGCTTTACTCGGCGGTGACCGAGCAGGCTCGCGATGTGTACACCATCACTTTCGCTCCGAGAGAATCGGACCGCAGCAAGGACTATCACACCATCGAAGTGCGCGTCCGGCGGCCGGACTTGGACGTGACCGCGCGGCAAGGATATTTCCAGGCTGGACTCCACTAATCGCGCCGGATTCAGGAGCCATGGCACGAGCGCGAGTCGTCTTGGATGACGCGGCAATTCGAGGCGAACGATTTATCTCGCCGGTTGAATCGAAATTAATTGTTCGTGCGCGGGGCACAGCGGTCTGTAATCGCAGTACACGCAGAGAAAACTCGGCTTGGCGGGAAACTCACCGGCGCGAATTTGGTCGGCCACTTCGTAGATAGTCTGTTTCGTTTTCGTCAGTGCCTTCGCGTCGCGCTCGCTCGCGACTGCTTCGTTAGTGGTCAGATTGTAAAAAACCAGGCGTTCCGGTTTCAGTTCCAGCGCTTCTTCAGCCGCCAGCGCGTAAACGCTGAGTTGCAAGCTGTCCTTGGCTTTCTTGGCGTCCTTGGGCTTGCCCGTTTTGTAGTCCACGATTTCCACGGCTTTTGAATCCAGCCGGTTCACCTGATCCATGCGGCCTTTCACAATGACGTCATGATCGAGGTGAAGCTCGAACGATTTTTCCTGGTGCACCATGTCCGGCGGGGCGGCCACGTAGGTGCGATGGAAATTCTCGAGCTGTTCGCGGCCGGCTTTGCGGTATTCCTCTTCCTGATAGTCGTCGGGAAAACCCATGGAGCGCCATTCGCGATCGTAAACAGCCATTACGTCTTCGAAAGGGAATTTTCCGCGCTTGGCTATTCCGCCGGCGAATTCCTTGATGGTGGTATGCATCACGCTTCCAAAAGTCATGGTGGCGCGCGGGCCGCCGCGAATGCTCCACATATTTTGAAAGAGATATTGCATGGGGCATTTGCAGTAACACTCGATGGCGGACGCGCTGAGTTGCAACGGTTCGGCTACCGGCGGGTGGTAGGCTTTAGCCCAGAGCGCGACGCGGGAATAAGCGCGGCCGCCGTCATCGGGCGCGAGGGACGGGAAAAAAAGCTGCGAGGGATCGGAAGATTCCGGCGCCGGGCCCGTGATTTCCTGGGACGGCGGCACGGTGATCTGCGGCACCGACTGCGCCGTGTCGCCTTTCTGTATTTTTGCGTTCCGCAAGAAGTCTTCCAGGAAGAGGGAAGGCTTTTTCCATTTATTGTTAAGGGTCGAAAGGGTGAGCCGCTGGCGCGCGCGCGTCAGGGCGACATAAAACAGTCGCCGCTCTTCCTGAATCTGAAAATCTCCGGTTGGTTTCTCCTCTTTCATCATTTCCGGGGGGAATTCGAATTTGACCGGGCGCGCGTTCGAGGGAAAATCGTTCTTATTGAGGTGCATTATGAAAACGTGCGGGAACTCGAGGCCTTTCGCTGAATGCACGGTCATCAACTGCACGGCATCGTCGGCCGATTCTTCTTCCAGACAAATATCACCGGAGGCTTCTGCGAAGTAATCCAGATATTCGATGAAGTCGCGCAGACTTTTTCCCTCGCTCTTTAGCTCCCAATCCTTCACGAATTGCACGAAGCGTTCGAGATACCGGCGGTCGGCCTCAAAAGGAAGCGGCGCGAGTTCCAAGGAGGAAATCAATTCGTCCAGCAACGCGCTCGCAGATGTCTTGCGCGCGGCTTTGCGGAAACGTGCCAGAAAGGCTACGAGTTCCGGGAGACGCGACGCTTCGGATGCAAATTGCAATTCGCTTTGCGCCGCGTCGATTTCGTCGCTCAACGACCGGCGGTGATTTTTCCCCGCGCGTTCCGCGAGACGGACCAAGTCGCGCGGCTGAAGCCTCCAGTACGGCGCAGCGAGCACACGCGCACAGGCCACATTGTCAGAAGGAACAGCGATGAGCCGCAGGTAGGCCAAGAGATCGCGCACGACCGTGCTGGACAAAATCGAGAATTTCTTGATGACGAAGGGAATCTTCCGCTGCTGCAGTGCTTCGATCAGGCGTTTCACGTGCGCGTGTTTGCGATAGAGCACGGCGAAGTTGCGCCAGGGATTTCCGGGCAGATGCAAGCGCTCGATTTCCGAGGCAATCCAGTGCGCTTCCTCTTCGGGGCGGCCAAATTCCGTAACACGAACCTTTTCGCCGTCGGAATTCTCGGTGGTCAAAGTTTTGGGAGGCAGCAGCGGCGATTTTTCGTTGTGCGAAATCACTTCGCCCGCCACGCGCAGGATTCGGTTGGTGGAGCGGTAATTTTGTGTCAATGGCGCGATGAACCGGCGGACTCCGTCGGTGAGATTCTTATCTGTGACTCCGCAGAAGCGCTTCAGGAAAATCGTGAAGCTGCCGAAAGAAGCGCCGCGGAAACGATAGATGGCCTGGTCGTCGTCACCAACCGCGACGATATTTCCACGGTCGCCGGCCAGCAGCCAAAGGAGCTCGAGCTGGACGATGTTGGTGTCCTGGAATTCGTCCACCAGAATGTAACGAAACTGATCGCGCATACTTTGTAAAAGCGCGGCATCGGAGCGCAGGAGTTGCACCGTTTGCATCAATTGCGCGCCGAAAGTAAGAAGATTTCGCTCGCGCAATAATCGTTCGCTGACGCGGTAAACACGCGCAAGTTCTTCCCGGCGGGCCAGTTCTTCTTCTTCGAGAGCGCGCGCGTCGGGTTCGAGCAATTCTCGACGTTGGAGATAGGCTTGCCACGATTTGTCAACGTACGTCTGGTAGTCATCGGGGGTGACCAGTTCATCCTGGCAGCGCGAAAAGAACTCTCGAAAATCGTTGAGGAACTCGCCGGGCTCCGCCAGGCGTCTGAAGTGTTTCAGGTCGAGCTCGGCCATGTGACGGCGCAGCAGGATCCAGTGGTCGACGTCTTCGAGCACTTTCAAATCCGGATTCGCGACGCGCAGGATTTTTTCCAGGCAGAAATTGTGAAAAGTGCTGAGCCAGATGCCTTCGGCGCGCTCGCCGACTGATTTCACGACGCGAGATTTCATTTGGCCGGCGGCTTTGTCGGTGAAGGTCAGTCCGAGGATGTTTTCGCCGGCAAGCTCCGGATTCGATTCCAGGAGATGGCGAATCCGTTCGGTGATGACGCGCGTTTTGCCGGTTCCGGCCCCGGCGACGACCAGGAGCGGGCCCTCGCCGTGTTCCACAGCGCGACGCTGCTGCGCGTTGAGGGCGGAGAGACCTTCCCGAGAGGTTGTCAGGGGCATGAGCCAACCATGATAGCGGAATTCGACCACGCGGGGTTACGCTTTTCTTTCGCCTCTGAGTTGCGTGCGGTGATCGCGGCGCGCGGGCCAATCGAGCTAGCGCAGGCAGATCGAGTGCGCCAGAATGCAGGCGAGCATTTCTGGATTTTTTGGCGATTTGAGCAGAGTGCCGTCTTGTGTTTTCTTTGAGTTACGATGCGTTCTACTTCCGGAGTTTGGCGATTTAATTCCGGGAGTCGGACACTAAAAACTGGCTGCCGGACACGAGAAACCGAGATACGAGAAGCTGAATATTGCAGAGCGGGATTTCTGAAAATGGGCAGACGAAGAGTATCCGACCGCTTGGTCATACTCACTGCGCCGACATTTTCTTCGCTCCACATAGCTCCATTTCCAGCCTAACACACGATGCAAATCGGATTTCGTGTGGACGTTTTTCAACTCGTTTTGAGAGCGGCAGTTAGAAGCTCATTCCCAAAACGGGAAACTGCGATTTTTGGGGCAAGCTTCACAATGTTTTGATTTGAGCGAACCGCATAAACAAGTACCCTAACTCCTTCCGATAGAGTCGAGCGCTTTGACTAAGCGATTTGGGCTAGAGATTGCAAAGAGAGAGTCAAATCGGGCTTGGCTTCTGGTCGCTGATCGTTTTCGTGGTTGAACGGGAGTTGATGACAATGTCGGGGCTAAAGCAGTTTGTGACACAGACGGTGGCTAGTAACCATTCTCTGTGGGCATGGGAGAACTACAAAGCGGTCGTACTATCGCTGCAGAGGGAATATGCATGCGAGTCCCTGTTAGAGGTTGGAGGAGGGCGCATGCCGCTCATCGACGAGCAGGAGAATGACAGCCTGGGCGTAAAGTACACGTTGAACGACATTTCGGCCTGCGAATTGGGGTCGGCGCCCGAATGGGTTTCCAAAGCGTGCTTTGACATATGTTCGCCACCGACAGATGTACATTCAAAGTTCGATTTAATATTCTCGAAAATGGTGTTTGAGCATATATCTGATGCGAAGAAAGCATACATGGCAATTTACAGGCTACTGGCGCCAGGGGGACTCTTCTTTTCATTTTTTCCAACGCTATATTGCCTTCCATTTTTTGTAAATTTCCTTTCACCTCAGTCTTTCTCTGCGAAGCTGCAGAGGAGGCTCGTTCCACGAGATACTCCGAAATTTCCGGCCTATTACAAGTGGTGCCGTTCCACAGAATCTTTGCAGCGAAAACTGGAAGGAATTGGATTTAGCGAGGTCGCACTGGCACCCTTCTATGGGCACGGTTACTACGAGTCGATCCCGCTAGTCCGCAACTTGCATGGCAAGTGGACAGAGATAATTCGCCGGAAAGATATACGAGTGCAATCATCTTATGCATATGCTTTCGTGCGCAGGTAGCTCCGCGCAACGTCGAGCAAGCGCACTTTACGCAGGGCGATCCGGGTAGATGACGTTTGGGAATCGAAGATGGATCAGGAGAGCGCAGAGAGCGAAAACGAAAAACACGAGGATGCTGCCCTCGGGGCCCGCGGAGCCTCCGGTGAGCCAATTCGGGCCTTGAACGGAGCTGTTCAGAAATCGGCCGACGCCAAGAAGGCCGCTGTCGGGCGTGCCGTAGAAAAAAGTTTCGGCCCAGTCCCAGGCTGCGTGGAATCCAAGCGCGAACCAGAGATTTCCGGTGCGGCGGAGGGTGAGACATAAAAGCAAGCCGACCACAATGACTTGCAGGATGCCGAGAACATTTTCTCCAGGATTGCCCAGATGGGCGGCCCCGAACACGACCGAGGTAAACAAAGCAGCGGGCCAGAAGCGCATACGACGGGAGAAAGAGAATAGCCAGTAGCCGCGAAACGCAAACTCTTCGCTTACGGACACAGCGAGAAATACAGCGGCCCAGCCAACCGCGTAGCGAAAAATTGCGCCCCCCTGGAGAGCCACGGAATCAATTTGGAAGTGACCCAACGCCCGGAGCATCAGCAGGAGAGCGGAAAGCGCAGCGAAGCCCCAAATGCAACCTTCCCAAAATCTTTCTCCGAATGCCTGGCGGGGAGGAATGCCGTAATCGTCGAGGGGGCGTTGCTCCATGCGGGATACGATCCAGGTTGCCAGGACGACAAAAAAAGAAATGATGGCCTTCGTAGGTAGTTCAGTCTGAATGGTGAAGACCGAACTAGTTGGCTTGATCCAGTGATGCAACACCATAATAAAAGGAAAGGGAAGAATGAATCCTATTCCCACCCAGATGAGCAGGCGATTGCGGTCGGTGCGTCCCCAGGGTTTAGGCTGCTCTGAAAGCGCTGCGTTGCGCGGACCTAGGCCGGCGGCGGGCGCCTGGTCGGCTTGCAGTTTCTCATCCGGGTCAGGACCGGGTCGGTCAGTCAAGGACGTGCCTCCTGGAAGAGAAGATTACAACGATTGGTTAGGGCGATGGAATTATGCCTGCGCGGATCATGAACCGCACGCCGAAGAGGCTCAGGGAGCCCCAATCGCAGGTTAGGCGGCAAGAACATCTCGACCGGAATTCCGTTTTTTACTTTTGCGAGGACGTGTGCAGCAAAAGCGCACGCAAGGCTGCAGCGGTTGCCGGACTCACGTGCTTGCCAAGTGAAACGGCCCGGACCGCTTCCGCGAAGATCAGCGGATCGGTGCTTGCCACTTCATTGACGTTGACGAGCGGAATAGAAGTTCCGCGGGTCTGGTTCAGCGTGGTGATGAATTTGTTCGCGATCACGGCGTAGCCGGTGTTCGTGGGATGAACTCCGTCGAGGGAAAAAAGGCCGCCGAGAAATGCATTGGTCAAGTGGTGGCCGTCGGCTTCGATACCCTGCGAGCGGATTTGATCGGTGAGCGTGTGGATGTCCACGAGCACGGCGCCGTGACCGAAGGCCTCGATGGCGATAATGAAGTTGTAAGCATCGATGATCGCACGAGTTTCAAGGACTTGGGGTGCGCGGAGGACGTCGCTGGAAGGCAGCGGGCCCTTTATGGAACCGGTCAGAATGCCGGGAACGAGCGCCACGCCGTCGGGCAGCACGTAATCACCCGGCCCGATTCCGAGAATCGGTCCGATGACGAATAAAGGAAGCCCGGCTTCCTGCGCGATGGTGCCGGCCGGGGTGAAATAGGGAATAACCGTGACGTCGGGGATATTCGCGACTACCAGCGTCGCGCCGGTTGCGGACAGTTCATTCAGCAATTTATTGTAATTTGAGGCGAAACTACCGAGCGGCGTGGCTGCGGAAGGATCGGCGACGGACGCGGCTCCCAGTATGTCGTTACTTCCAATCCATAGAAAGATTGTTGTGGGCTGCAGAGTTTGAGCCCACTCCACTTGAGTTTTCGAGATTCCGTCGAGTAGGCCGGGCAAACCGATGACGAGGTCGGTCAGACTGTCGATCGGAAGCGACGGCGCGGTTGTGAGTACGTCCTGGAGTTCGGCGCCGGGTACAGCAAGATCAGTGGCCTGAACAAAAGGGTCGTCGCGCCCCGGAGATGTGCCGGGAGCCGGCTCTATGATCGGTGGGGGCCCCACGCTGAGCAATTCCAGGACGTTGGGAATTCCCGGCGGCGCAATTAGAGGCAGGATCAACGGCTCATCCGCCTGCGCGGCGACTAAGCTGGCCCAGCCGTGCGGCTGCGCGGTATCGAGCAAGGAATCGCTCTGAAAACCCGCGGAGAGCGAATCACCGACGACTACTATCTTGGAAAGATTCGCCGGGTGACGACCGAAGAGGTCCGGGCGCGCTTCTTGGGCCTGTGCTGCTGACGAAAACGGTCCGAAGACTGCGAGAACCATGGCGGCAAGGAGCAGCGCGGTCCAGTTTTTCGGTGACTGAACTGGTCTCAGGTTCTTCGTGGGCACAAAATAGCCGGTCTCATTTCGAGTGATTTTCGATGTGCGCGCCATGGGAACTCCTGAATTACGGTTTCGATTCCTAGCTTTGCGAACAACCTTATGCCCGGCGGACGCTCGTGTCAATCTTAGAAGGCCGTAAACGAAAAAAAGGACAGGACGTCCTTAGCGGAAGAAAGCGAATGCGGGGCAAACGCGCAGGAAAGCCGAAGCCGTGCAAAGTTGATCCCTACGCTGGAATACGGTTCACGAATCAGCGGAAAAGCTACTTATGAACGACGCCGCAGGCGATGCGATCGCCCGAATTGCCGGACGGGTCGGTTTTCATGTCGTCGGCTTTTGCGTGGATCACTAGGGCCGTGCCGCCAT
>Ga0302324_100005263_pt1 | contig 28250 bp, 33 predicted proteins | sample Palsa_T0_1_FD_201949 | JGI IMG/M metagenome (GOLD analysis project Ga0302324, IMG submission 201949) | Peat permafrost microbial communities from Stordalen Mire near Abisko, Sweden - Palsa_T0_1 | ecosystem: Environmental > Terrestrial > Soil > Palsa > Peat permafrost | place: Sweden: Abisko...
CGCCAGTAGAATGTCCTACCATCGTGGCGCCTTTGATATCGAGCGCATCCAACAGTCCGGCCAGATCGTCGGCATAGGTGTCCATCTCGTTGCCGTCCCAGGTTTGGCCCGAGCGGCCATGACCACGCCGGTCATGGGCAATGACGCGGTAGCCGTGCTGCGCGAGGAACAGCATCTGCGCATCCCAAGCGTCCGCATCCAATGGCCAGCCATGAGAAAACGTGACCGGCTTTCCCTTGCCCCAGTCCTTGTAATAAATCGTTGTACCGTCATTGGTGGTAAACGTGTTGGTGGTCAGCGTATTGCTAGCAAGCGTAGTCATGAGCGATTCTCCTTGCGCCACATCGAATATCCGGCACTCGTTGATTGTTCGCGAGGGACTGCTCCCAGGGAAGCCCAATTGGGATAGGGGACAGGCACCTCGAAAGGGTGGGCGCTGGAGGATCAGTATCCAGCGGCTTTGCCGAAGGTGTGACGCTTGTCCTGACCGCCTTGGATCAGTCCGGTCTTAGGATCAACCGCGATGCACTCCCCATCGCTCCAGTGGTGATCTCCGGCCTCGATGGAGTAGCCCATATCCTTGAGCGCCTGCAGGGTCTTATCGGGAAAGCCCGGCTCCACAAAAACAACGTCGGGAAGGTATTGCTGATGAAAACGCGGAGCGTCCACTGCGCGCTGGATATTCAAACCGCCATCGGAAGCGCTGAGAAAGATATTGGCAACTGTGGTGATGATGCGGGGGCCGCCAGGAGAACCGATCACAAATCGAACTTTGTGGTTTTCCAGCACAATGATGGGCGTCATGCTCGACAGGGGACGTTTCCTGGGAGCAATCGCATTGGCCGAGCCCTGAATCAGTCCGAACATGTTGGGTGCGCCGATCTTGGAAGTGAAGTCATCCATCTCATCGTTAAGCAGGATGCCCAAGCCTTCGGCCGTGGCTCCCGAGCCGAAAGAATTGTTGAGCGTATACGTAACTGACACTGCGTCACCTGCTTCATCGAGCACGGAATAGTGCGTGGTCTGCTTCGATTCCGCGGGTGGCTGCGCCGGATCTTCGTCTGGCAGGAAGCCCGGCGGCCGGGTCAGGGAACTCGAAGGAGTCGCCATCGTCATGCTGATACTCTTGCGCCAGGCCGCGGCATAACCCTTGTCCATCAGTTGCTGGGTCGGTATGGATTGGAAATCGGGATCACCCAAGAAGGATGTGCGATCCTTGAACGCGCGCCGGAACGCCTCGATGATCAGGTGCATGCTTTCCGGTGTGCGATCGCCCAGCGCCGCCAGGTCGTAGCCTTCAAGGATGTTGAGCGTTTCCAGCAACGCAATGCCTCCAGAGGAGGGCGGAGGCGGGGCAAGAATCTCGTACTGGCGATAGGTGCCGGTGAGAGGTTTGCGGTCTTTTACTTTATAAGTAGCCAGGTCTTTCTTGCTGACTAACCCCCCATACTTCTGGATAGCTTTGGCTAACTCGCTCGCCAGGGCTCCGTGATAGAAGCTCGCAGGATCGCGCTCGATGCGGGTGAGTGTACGGGCCAACTCCGGTTGCCGGAATACCTCTCCCGCCTGGTAGAAATTGCCATTGCGCTGGAAGATGCGGCGCGATTCCGGAAACTGGGAGAGCACTGGATCGTGGAGCATGGCTGCTTCTCCAGCACTTAGGACGTATCCCTTGTCCGCGAACTCGATAGCCGGAGCCATCACTTGCTGCAGCGTAAGTTTGCCAAAGCGCCGCTGCGCCTCGACCAACCCAGCCACGGTTCCCGGAACGCCGACTGATAAGTAACCAACGGTGGAAGCCTGGGGAATGATCTTGCCGTTGGCGTCGAGATACATATTGGCGGTTGCCCGCAGCGGCGCCTCCTCGCGAAAATCAATGAAATGGGATTCGCCGTTGGCCAGGCGCAGCATCATGAAGCCGCCCCCGCCCAGGTTACCGGCGTCAGGGTAGACGACAGCCAGTGCGAAGCCAGTCGCGACCGCGGCATCGACTGCGTTGCCTCCTGCCTGCAGCATCTTCAAACCTGCGTCGCTGGCGTCGTGTTGAACACTGACCACCATGGCGTGCTGCGCCTTGGCTGGCGCAACCTCAGGCAACGCACCGGACTGCCCAGATGCCAGCGTGGGCAGCAAGAGAAGAAAAAACAGGAAATATTGGGGTTTGGCCAACTTTTCTCCGATCGTGAGCTATCTCCTTCCTTTTATAAGCGTCAGGGCAAAGATTTGAAGATAAGCTCGCGTGCAGATTTAATTTCCTGGGGCAAGACTGTATGGGGACGGCCAGCATAACGCTGCGTTCTTACGTGAGCACCCATCGCGGTGAATTGCTTCGCCGACTCAAGAACGCGACTCCAGGGCACATGCGGGTCAGGATCTCCCGAACTAAAGAGCGCAGGCATGCCCGCGAGATTCCCCGCATGGTGAAGGTCTGCGTCCGCTGGCCCGATGAGGCCGCCGGTGAATGCAACCAGGCCGCCATAGCGCGCAGGATGCCTGGCAATAAATTCCGTAGACAGACAGGCGCCCTGGGAAAAGCCACAAATAAATATGCGCTCCAGCGGTACGCTGCCATCAGTGGCGAGCTTTACCACCGCAGCCACCTTTGCCAGGGCGGACGATAGCCAGGGCTCGTTCTCCGCAATCGGGGCCATGAACGAATAGGGATACCAGCGATGATCCGCGGCCTGCGGGGCAAGATAGGCAATGCGCTCGTCGTACATCTCCGCGGCCAAGCCGAGTATGTCTTCTGCTGACGCGCCCCGTCCGTGCAGCAGAACGACGGCAGCGGACGCCTGCGCCACGGGTGAACCCAGCATGTGTACGGGCTGATCACGATGAGGATCGGTCACCAATCTCTCCGTTCTACTTACGCGTATGGAGTGCGATAGGCGGCAACATACGCTCCACGCGGGAACGCTGTCGCTCCAGCCAGGGAGGCAGCTTCAGCGCCTCACCCAGCGATTCGATCGGCTCATCCAGGGCAAACCCAGGTGGATCCGTGGCGATTTCGAACAAGACACCACCCGGCTCGCGAAAGTAGATGGAATGAAAGTACGTGCGGTCGAGTACCGGCGTTACATCGAGGGAAGTCGCCGCCAGGATTTTGCGCCATTCCAACTGCGCCGCATCGTCAGAGGCGCGAAAGGCGATATGGTGCACGCTGCCCGCGCCCATCCGGCCATAAGTAAGCTGGGGCTGAACCAGCACATCGATGTGATTGCCCAGCGCGTTGCCCGCGGCGGCAAATCGAAAGCGATTCTCCTGCTCGGCGATTTTGCTGAATCCCATGGTGGTGAGCACGGCCACCGTCCTTTCGTAGCCTCCCTCGCAAAGCGTTACCCCGAAGAAGCCGCGGATCGCATGCTCCGGGGACACGTCGCTGGTACGCGGAGCCTTTACCTCCCCGGCGTCCGCGTGGCCGACGATCTCCAGCCGCATGCCGTCGGGGTCGGCAAAGCTGAGGACCTGTTCCTCAAACCGCTCGCCGGTGCGTTCCGCCGGAACGCCCGCGGACAGCAAACGCTTCTCCCAAAACGCGAGCGATGCCAGAGGAACGCTGAATGCGGTCGCTGACGTCTCACCTACGCCCAGGCTGCCGCGCGTAGCGTGCGGCCAGGGGAAGAAAGTAAGGATCGTGCCCGGCGACCCGGCATCGTCCCCAAAGTAGAAATGGTAGGTTCCGGGATCGTCGAAATTGATGGTGCGCTTTACAAAACGAAGTCCCAGTACTTCGGTGTAGAAGTCGAGATTCCGTTGCGGGTCGGAAGCAATCGCGGTGACGTGATGTAAGCCGACGATGGGGTTTGGCATGAGTGCCCTCGAATCGATGGTGGAAGTCCAGTGTAATTCTGGTTCGTTGCAGCGAAAAGGGCACCCTGTTTTGGGTGCCCTTTTCGCGCTCCTGAATGCTTGTTGGTTTTGCGTTTACGGCAAGTAGTAGCGGAACGAAGTCCAGAACATGTTGTCTATGCCTTTGGCCCCGACGCCGCCGGGGCCGTTGGTGGAAACCACCGCGCCCGTCCATCCTTGGCGCAGCGCATAAGCGTACTGCATACCCAGGCGCACGCGGCCATAGTCGCCCTTGTAGAAGTCGTACCAGTAGCCCGCGGTGGCTTCCTGGACGTCTTTCGTCTGGGCGCCGCAGCTTCCGCCCGGGTAGTAGCCGGTGGAACTCCCGTTGTAGCCGGGAGCGGAAGTGGTGAGGCAGGCAGAGTTGCTAAGCAGGGGGGAGCCATAGCCGACCGCCGCGTTGGATGGCGCAGACCAGTGACCTCCCCATAAGCCGGTTGTGGGATTCTTGGTTGCCGTGGGCGCGCCAAGCGTGCTGCCGACCCCGGAATTGCGACCCGCGTAGTCCCCACCGTAGTTCAGGTAGATGGTGAGGCGGGGAGTGGGGGCAAACTCTACCGTGCTCAGGGCGGAGAGGTTGTGCAGGGGGGAGAATTCGCCGCTGGCCGCGGAGGTAACGTCGGAGAGCGTGGTGGCGCCATAGCGGCCAACACCCGGTCCGTAGAGACCCTTGAGACCCACAGTCAGCCGGTTGGCGAGTAGCGTGACGCGACCGCTCGCGCCCAAGCCGCCTATGGCGATGCTGTTGTTGTAGCTGCCGGCCGTGGTGAGCGCCGGAGCGACGGTAGCCCCGCTGACGATGTCTTTCAAGCCGCCGTAGAGGTTGCTGTTGGTAGTTTCACCGGGAAAAACGGTCTCATGAGCGTAGCGTCCGATGCCGAAGAACTCAAAGTGGCCAAAGCTGGGATCGAGGGCCGCTTTGACGATGATGTCAGGCATGGCGTTGAAGGAAATGTTGGTGATGTTGGCGCAGGAGTTGACCGTCTTGTAGACCGGCAGGTAGGTATTCACGCCGCCATTCGCTTCGTTGGTGTAGTTCACGATGCTGGTCGAGGGCGAGCAGGCGCTGATGGCGGCATTGTAGTTTCCACCGTTCGCACCGGCGCTGCCAAGGACGGCGTAGGGAGTGTTGCCGGCCAGCGTGGCGGTGTAGAGCACCTGGGGATTCTCAGCAGCGATGCCGAAGGCAGCGTGCTCAAAGGTTTTGGTAACCCGGAAGCCGTACTGGCGCTCCCAGACGAAGCCCGGAACGTAATTCGGATCTATGGTCAACGGAGTGAGAATGTCGCCGGAGAGGTTGGAAAGGCCCTTCTTGTCTTCCGTCGCCAGGGACCAAAGCTGGCCACCGGTGAAGGCCCACCCGTTGTTGAGCGCTACTTGAGCCCACAGGACGCGCTGACGGAAAACATAGCTATTGCTCTCGTTATTGTTCGAAGTAATGCCTGTACCGAGCCAGTCCGCCTCATAGTATCCGCGGAGGGTTGACGAGCCGGTCTTGCCTTCGGCCATCAGAGCGACGCGCGACTGGCGTGCGGTGCCGTAGAACTCGCTCAGGGCGTAGGCATCGGCGTGCTCGTATGGCAGGGCGCTGAAGGCGGTGGGAATGTCGCCGCCGGTGGCGTGGGTGCGATACACCGTTTCACCCGCCAGATAGCTCCCGGTAGGGGAAAGTGTGATCCCCTTTAAGTGGATTGCGTCCGGGTGTTCAATTTGCTTTTTTACTGACTCCTGCTCGGTCTGGATGGTGGTGGTCAGCGACGCATTGTTCGTCTTCAGGTCGTTCACCGCGCCTTGCAGATTACCCACAGCCGCTGTGTTCTCGGTTAGCACCGACGACTGCTGGGCAGCTTGCTGTTGCGCCTGCGCTGCCGCTGCCTGGGCCGCGGCGGCGGCCTGCTGGGCTTGCTGCAGCTGCTGATCGCGATCATTCAGCTGCTGCTTCAACTGCTGAATCTGGGTCTGCATGTCCTCCCGGAGAGATTCAATCTGGCTCTCCACCGAAGGCTTCTTGGGGACTACAGCTTTCTTGGTGGCGGTGCGCTTACGCGTGGTCGAAGAGGTACTCGTGGTACCGTTCGCTGTTGTCTGTGCCAGCCCGGCAGACAGTGCCGAGACCAGCGCCAGCGTTGCCAGCGCCTTCAGTTGGTTCTTCATTGGTCCTCTCTCTTTTTGCCTTGTGATTGCAGTGCGCTCACCGTGCTTGCGAGCAGAAAAAGACCCGCGCAAAAGGTTATTTCCGTTTTCATACGGGAAGAATCCTGAGGGCCGCGCGGATCGATTTGCACTGTGAGGTTCTCAGTTGCCTGTGAACATCTGAAGAATTTGCCGTGAAAAAGCGAAGAAAGCGGCTTCTTTTCCCTCATCGCAAAGAGTGACCAAGGCCTTTGTTTTGTATGATTCGCGCTGTCTTCAGGGTGCTAGGGAAGGGGGATAGCCAGGAAGTGCTAGAGCCAGGTAGGCATCGCTCGTGCCAGACTGGCGGGTTCACCCGTGCATCGATTGTTCAGCTCCCGGCGGTGATCCATCATCTTCGCCCGCGCGTTCTACTAGTACGGAGCGGGTATTTTCGCCTTTCCTCGTACAAAAAAGAGCGCTCTTTCGGGCGTAACTTAATGACAGGACAGAGCGTCACATTTAGGACTCTGCGCGAGAAGCCATGCTGATAAAGAAAGCTAACGAAATTCCGTACTCTCAGATCACTCCCCGGAGTGCCTACCTCAATCGCCGGAGCTTCATGACCGGCGCAGCTGCCCTTGGAATTGCCGGGATCCTCGAGCCGGAAAACGCAAGCGCAGACGCCGCCAAGCTGCAAACAGTGAAGAGCCCTCTCTCCACCGCCGGGTTAACGCCCACCTCGTACAAAGACATCACCAGCTACAACAATTTTTACGAATTCGGGGTGGAGAAGGACCAGCCAGCCAAGAACGCCGGACACATGAAGACCCGCCCCTGGACCGTGACCATCGACGGCCTGGTGAAGGAAAAGAAGAAAGTGAGTATCGACGAGCTCTTGAGCTTCAGGCCGATCGAGGAGCGCGTCTATCGCCATCGTTGTGTGGAGGCCTGGAGCATGGTGATTCCGTGGGCCGGCTATTCGCTCTCGGAATTGATCAAGTGGGCTGAACCTCTCCCCAAGGCAAAATATGTGCAGTTTGTTACCCTTGAGGACCAATCCATCATGCCGGGCATCTCGCAAATCAACCTGGACTGGCCCTACTCCGAAGGGTTGCGCATGGACGAAGCCATGCATCCGCTCACTCTGCTCACCTTTGGGTTGTACGGGGAAGTGTTGCCCAACCAGGATGGCGCCCCGGTACGCATCGTGGTGCCGTGGAAATACGGTTTCAAATCCGCCAAGTCGATCGTAAAAATACACTTCACCTCAGATCAGCCGAGCACTGCGTGGAACGAGATGGCGCCGCGGGAGTACGGTTTTTATTCCAACGTAAACCCCAGTGTCGACCATCCACGCTGGAGCCAGAAGACGGAACGCCGTATCGGTGCCTCCATCTTCGACCAGCGTCAACCCACGCTCATGTTCAACGGCTATGGAGACCAGGTAGGCAGTCTCTACACCGGCATGGATCTCAAGAAAAACTTTTAGGGACTTGATCCGGACAGTCGATCCTTCAACTGTCAAACCAGCTGCGGAAGCAGATCCCTCAACGAAGGGCACGGCTTTAGCCGTGCCGTAGCAGTTCTATATACGGGGCGGCTTTAGCCGCTGGGGCACGGTTTTCACAGGGGTGGTTTCTGTGCAGATGGAAGCATGATCGGGGTATGCCGGCCCGTAAGGAAAGAGTCTTAAAGCGACATGAACAAACGTGCCATCGTTGCTCTTAAAGTTGCGGTCTGGCTCGCTTGCCTGTTCCCGCTTGGGCTGCTGGTTTTCGACGGGTTCACCAATGATCTTGGGCCAGACCCGACAGCCACTGTTACCCACGCCACCGGCTTTGCCACGCTTCGCCTGCTGGTTATCTCGCTGGCCATCACTCCGCTGCGCCGGTTGTCCCCACAACTCGCCTGGCTGGTGCGCTTCCGCCGCCTGCTTGGTCTGTTCGCCTTTTTCTACGGTTGCCTGCATCTGCTCACCTACCTGTGGCTTTATTCCGGCTTCGATGTCACGGCGATGGTCGACGACATCGCCAAGCGTCGTTACATCCTGGCAGGGGTGACTGCGTGGCTGCTGTTGCTTCCACTAGCTGCCACCTCCACCAACTGGTCTATCAGGAAACTGGGGGGGAAGCGCTGGCAAGCTCTGCATCGGCTGGTGTATGCCGCCGCCATCTGCGGCGTGACTCACTACTGGTGGATCGTCAAGAGCGGAGTCCGCACGCCCATCACCATCACCCTGGTATTGGCAATCCTGCTGCTGGCGCGGCTCGCCTGGTCGGTGCGCCAGAGCGGGAGCAGGCAGGCTACGGTCGTCGGTTCGAGCTAGCGGTTTAACGATGGAAATGCCGGTGAGATTGCTTCACACGGGACTTTTCCCCAAGAAAAGCCCCACTACACTTAGGCCGGATGGGACACAGTAATCGTGAAACCGCTCTAGGCTATTCCTCGATTCCTGCGAACATATCCGTCTCCAACGGGGAGGAACGCATGCCCGGTGCGGCCGCCAGCAGATACCCCTCCTCATCACCCGTCTTGGCAAAGATGGCCTTGACCTTAACCAGAAGCTCCGCTTGGGTCGTATGCTGCTGGAAAGCCTCGATCTTCCTGGCCTTCAGGTCACCCAACTCAAGCTCGAGCGAGGCCGGTACCAGGGCTATCTTGGGTGCTTCCTCTGCGTCGGCATGGGCGAGAAATGGGGCCACCGCGTAGTACAGCTTTTGTGGACGGTAGGGAAGTAGCCCGGCAGCAATTTGCTCCGGGGCGAAGTTGGTGCGTCCTGCCCAGTGAAAGGCCGCAGTCGAAAAAAAGCAGACCATGGTGTGGTCAGGATGTAGATTGACGTTGCCATCGCCACCGAAGGTGAGCACTACCTGGGGCCGGAAGCGGCGGACGCGCTCCACCAACTCAGTCGTGATCCCGACAAAATCCTGGCGCGCCAGCTCGCCGTCGGGGTAAGCCAGCACCTCTCCGTGGTCGACGTCCAGCACGCGCAGAGCTGCGGCAAACTCCTGCCGCCGCAGAGCGGCCAGTTCGTCGCCGTTACGGGCATTGCCCCGGTTGGATGCCGCGCGTCCTTCTGTCAGGCAAACCACGCTGGTCTCGACGCCACGCTGGTGCGCCTGCATCAACGCCCCGCCGAAGGCCCCGCACTCGTCGTCGGGGTGTGCGGTAAAACACATCAGTCGCAGTGGCAAATTGGTTCTCCTCCGAGACAGAACGACGGTGAGCTATGAGAGGGTTAAAGCATTTTCACTTCTGGTGCATACAAAGCAACGGCTCCCCGACGCGGCTTTTCCTCAAGAAAAGACGCACATCGCTGAACCCGACGGTGCAGCGTAGAAGTGAAAATGCTCTAATCCCAGGGCAGGCAATTTTCCGCAACCGGACGAAAGCTTCTGCGATGCAGCGGACTTGGCCCATGGGCGGCCAACGCCTGTTTGTGCTCCGGTGTGCTGTAGCCCTTGTGGGAGGCAAGGCCGTATTGCGGATATTCACGATCCAGTTGGCACATGCGCTCGTCGCGGTAAACCTTGGCGACCACTGAAGCCGCAGCAATGGAGATGCTCAACGAGTCGCCATAGATAATGCTGGTTTGCGAGCAAGCGAAGTCGAGGCGCATGGCATCGACCAGCAGATGGTCGGGCGAAATTGCCAGGCGGTAGACCGCGGCAGTCATCGCCATGCGTGTCGCCTGATAGATGTTGATACGGTCGATGGTTTCCGCATCGACTTCTTCGATTGCGATGGCTAGAGCTTTTCGCTCGACGATGCGTGCCAGCCGCTCCCGTTCTTCGGCGATCAACTGCTTGGAGTCGCGCAGGCCGGGAATGCGGCATCCTTCGGGAAGAATCACCGCGGCCGCGACGACCGGCCCGAAGAGCGCGCCTCGGCCGACCTCGTCAACGCCGGCAACTACCTTGGCGCCGCTAGCGCGGGCAGCCCGTTCGTAGCGGCCTCCGCACACGAGAGTCCTGAGCATGCGCATCTTGCGCGTCGCTGCGGAAACTTCCCGTTCCAGCGTTTCCGGCTCTGTTAGCGGCTCGTTTAGGGGCTCGTGTATCGACTCGGGCATCGCCAAAATCGAGTGTAGATCATTTCGAGAAGTGCCCGTCACGTTTGGTCCGCGTTTCCCACAGCTACCGGCAAAAATCGGTACCTACGAAGCAACGCCCCGGCAGCGGCGGCTCCCGGGGCGCGTCTCACGATCACGAAAGGCTACTTGCGTTCCACTTCTTTCAGGCGAGCCGCTTTGCCCCGGAGTCCGCGCAGGTAGAAAAGCTTGGCCCGCCGTACTCGAGCAGATCGCACCTTCTCCACCTTGTCGACCACCTTGGAGTTGAAAGGGAAGATGCGCTCCACACCCTGGCCGAAGCTCATCTTGCGCACGGTAAAGCTGCCTTGCGCGCCGTTTTTGAGCGCAATCACGATGCCCTCGAATGCCTGCAGGCGTTCCTTATCGCCTTCTTTAATCTTCACCTGTACCCGAACCGTATCGCCTGGTACGAACGTGGGCAAGTCGGTACGCCGAAGCTTCTCGGCGAGACGCTGCATAACTGGATGTATAGACATAATTGCTTCCTGTTCGCGCAAAAAAACGCAGTAGTCGAAGTACTTAGTTTACACGGAATCTTTACTTTGCGCGCCCTGGGGACGCAGTTCCAGACTACGGAGAAAGGCACGATCCTCAGCGCTAAGCGGCGCATCGCGTAGCAAATCAGGCCGGTTGCGCAAGGTCTTTTTGAGTGCCTGCTCCCGACGCCAGCGGCGAATCTGCTCATGGTTGCCGCTGCTCAGTACCTCGGGCACGGTTACCCCACGAAACTCGGCCGGGCGCGTGTAGTGGGGATAGTCGAGCAATCCACCAGCGCCATGGGTCGAGTTCAAACCGGCGCCCGCCGTGCTTTGCAGCAGCGCATCCGCCGTTCCGAAGCTCTCGTTCTCAGAGGACGCGTCATTGCCCAGCACTCCGGGCAGGAGGCGCATGGTGGCGTCCAGCACCACCGCGGCGGCCAACTCGCCGCCGGATAAGACGTAATCCCCAATCGAGAGCTCCTGGTCCGCGACTAGCTCGCTGATGCGCTCGTCGACCCCTTCATAGCGCCCGCACAGCAGCACCACTCGCCGCGCCTGGGCTAGTTCACGGGCAGTAGCCTGAGAGAATTTCTTTCCCTGCGCGGAAAGCAGGATGACCGTTTCCCCCTGCGAAGCCCTTTCTGATCTGGGCGCAAGCCGCAGATGCTCCACTGCTTCTGCTAGGGGTTCCGGCTTAAGCACCATGCCCTCACCACCGCCAAATGGACGGTCGTCGACGGTGCGATGACGATCGTGCGTGAACTCGCGCAGGTCGTGCACGCCGACGGCCAGCAAACCGCCTTGGATGGCGCGTTTGACCACGCCATGCTCAAATATGCCGGCAAAGAACCCGGGGAAGATGGTGATGATGTCGAAGCGCATGGCCACTACTCCGATTCAACCCCATCGGGGAGCTGGGGTTCCTCCAGCCAGTCCTGCTCAGCCAAAGGAGTCTGCATGGCCAACAGGCCCACCGGCAGCTCCATCTCCAGCCGCTTTGCTTCGATGTCTATCTTTCTCAGATACGCGCGGACGAAGGGTATCAGCAGTTCATCGCCGGTTGGCGTGCGTATCACCAGCATGGCCGGGCCCGCTCCTTCCGGCTCCACATCCGTGATTTCACCCGCGTCTTCAGCGCGGCCGTGGCTCACGTCGATCACCTTGACTCCAAGCAGGTCGCTGACATAAACGGCATCATCTTTGAGGGGCATGCGCTCCTCGCGCGGAATCACCACCTCGAAGCCACGCAGATTCTCCGCATCGACAATCGAATCGACCGAGGAGAATTTCAGCACCACGCGGCCTTTATGGAGCCAATGGGATTCGACCTTGGCTTCGCGCATCGCATTGAGCTGCGTCCCTGGGGGCGGACGAAGGAACAGCCGCTTGCGCTCCGTGAAGCGCTCCGGAAAATCAGTAAAGATGTCCGCCAGCACTTCTCCGCGACGCCCCTGGGGGCGCACAATGCGGGCGAGGAGCACCCAGGTAGCATGGGGCACTGTCATTTCCGGCTCCGTGCAGGTGCAGGCAAAGGCTGGTTCAGGGCCCAACCCGGATGGGACTTTCCCGGGCGATAGGTTGCCCATCGATCGGTTGGAGCGAACCGTAGCAAGGCTAAGAATCGACCGGCTTCCCGCCCTCATCTTCTTCGAGAATGTCCAGCGTGTAGCGATGGTGCAGTTTCATGCTCACTGCGCTCAGAATGGTACGCATAGAGCGCGCCGTTCGGCCCTGCTTGCCGATTACCTTGCCCACGTCTGCGGAAGCCACACGGAGTCGCAACACCGTGTTCTCGTCTCTGGCCACAGCCTGCACTTCGACGGCTTGCGGGTCGTCAACCAGGGCTTTGGCGATCTCCGTGACTAGTTGCTGCATATCATCATGATTCACATCTTGCATCATCGGAGCGGCCTCAAATGAACCAGCCAGAGCAGGATTGCCAGAGCAATCTGCCGGCAACCGGAAATACTTCGGAAACCGGCGCTGGCTGGGGTCCTTTCATGACCGAGCATTAGACCGCTTTTCCTGTGGTTGTGTCCAGAGCGTTTTCAGTAGCCCTGCCGGAGCGCCCGCAATCACCCGTTCTATCCCTGCGCATGCGCGCCCTGGAACCCTCGACCTCACCACTTTAATGTGGTCCCACGGCACGCCCCTCGTGTGAACGGCAAGAGGCCAATCGTGCCTTGAGGAGAATCCCGATTTCTCGCCGGAACACTCGGGGAACAGGAGAGATGAGCTAGGCCGCAGTGGCGGCCGGTGCGGCGGCAGCGAGCAGCTTCGCCACGCGTTCGGAGAGTTGGGCTCCGTTGTTGGTCCAGTGCTGTATGCGCTCACGCTTTAGATCGACCGTGGCCGGATTGGTGCGCGGGTTATACGTACCGACCACTTCGATCGACCGGCCATTGCGGGCACGGTCCTTCTCAATCACAACAACTCGATAATAAGGCTGCTTCCGTGCACCGAAGCGAGCCAGACGAATCATTAACACAGGCGTACATCCTTTCAGATCTTCTTCCCTGACAGGGTGAAATCCGGGTGGGTTTGGGAGCAGTGATGGGCGGGTCAAATCAGCCGCTTAAAATGCATAACCCCAACAATCAAGTATCGCCGGATCGAGCGCATTGCGCAAGTTCTCCGCCCGCGGACCAAGGCCGTAGCGGAACACCTGCGACAAGCCGTCGCGAAAGCCTAAGCGACCGCGTCCAGATAGCTGGGGAAGAGTGGGGTCGAATATTCCTGAATGAAGGCCGTGAGTTTTACCAGCATCGCACTGTAGGTTGCGACGGCGCGATGAGCATTCACCGATGCTCCTACGGAAGAGGACGAAAGCATGTGCTGGGCCAAAGCCAGCATGACGCACAGCCGGATCTGGAATGCATCGCTGCGCAATCCTTCCAGCATCTCTTGATCCACCCCTTGCCCATGCTCAGCGGCGTAGTCGGCCAACTGCACCAGCACCGGGGAATTCTTATACATCGCCCATAGGCCTTTGCAGCCCTGAATGCGTTGCCAGACATCCTTGGGGGTGACCTGAACTTCACTCTTGTAGAGAAAACGCTCGCTGATTTCCTCGATACCCCAGTCATTACAACGCAACTGACTGATGATTCCATCCCAGCTCTTGGCACGACGCTTCATTTGCTGTCTCCGCCAGAATCCAGCGTAAGCAACCAACAGGGCAGTAAGTATTACCTGGAGCAGCGGTAATATCATGTTCTTATTTCACCTGCATGCGGACCAGCGCCGTCCGTGCGAGCTTGGCCCGTCCAGCAAGTGTAACCAAAAACTGTTCCATTTGGGGACTGAATTCGCGCCGCCGTACATCTTTAGTTGTAAATACCCATAGCAAAAAGCCGATTTCCAGGAAGTATGCGACTGCCCGGAGCGGTTCAAGGGCATCCACGCTTCCGGCGTGGCGCTCCCCCAAGCTGACGATCAGATTGACGGCGCTGTAGAAGGAGAGGGCTGTGGCCAGTTGTAATACCTTGTTTTTCCAGCCGATACCTAGCACCTGGGCAAAGCCGGCCGTTGCCGCAAAAATCAGCATGCGCAGCAATCCCACCGTGAGGTCGAGGGGACGCTTGATGTCATCGAGCCGGTTACCGGTATCGTGAACTTGCCAGGCAAGCAAGGTGCCACAGAGAAGAGATAGCGAAACAAGCCCAAAAAACACCTTGATCGAGCCCCGGGGGAGCGAAGCGTGCACCGGGCGCAAAACATTCCAGGCGATTTCAAACAGAACACATAATTCGAGCAGATACAGGAGTGGCAACGACGCAACCTGCACGGCGTACCCGACATGGACGGAATACACTCCGGCTGATAACCCGATGACCAGGTCGCTCAGAAGGTTGAAGGCGATGTAAAGAGTGAAGATTGGAAAGGTCTTGTATTGGCGGCGCAAGATAAGCGTGACCATAAGGCCGATTTCTGCGACGGAGCCGAGAACAACGACCGCCGCATACAACGCCCGCAAGTTCATATTGCACCTTTATAGATGCAGCATAGCTTAAGGCGACGCTTTAGAAAAGGACTGAACCCCAGATAGGACCTAACCTCTACCCCCGAGAATGTACCAAAAGGCATCTGCTAGAGGGCCAGCATGTGCAGCGGAGGACATGGCCAGCATGCCAGCCACAGTAAGGGCGCGGATCAGAGTCATTTTCACGGGAAACTCCTTGGACGCTGGAAGTGCGTTTACCAAGGTTACCTTTGTTGATGACCAGGCGCTACAACTTTTGTGTGATTATTAGTAAGTATATAACTTTAAATCGCTGGTAATGCCTCGCTCAGCTGCGCGGGTACCCCATTACCTCGGGTGCGGATTCGGTTTGCCGTAAACACTGCAAAGAGTGGTAAAACTCAAGGTACTAGGACGTGTGACTTTAGTACTGTGAGGCCGGGAACGTGGCCTTTTTAGGGGATTCCCGTTCTTCGCGCTTCTGATTATTATCAATTCATGGATATCTCCGTCGCAGTCGCAACCGATCGTCCTGTCGAACTCCGCGCTGCGGTTCGCTTTCCCCTCTGTGTACCGATTACTATTTGCACAGAAGCAGGAGATCTTCCGGCGGTTACCGAAAACATTTCCGCCAACGGTGTTTTGTTTGAGCTCGCCACGTCACTCGTGGTGGGCAGTATTGTTAGCTTCACGATTGCAATGCCGGCCGAGGCGATGGGCACCCCCACCGATGTTGTATTGCACTGCACCGGCCGCGTGGTACGCTGCACACCAGATGTAAAGACGACGCATGTCGCTGCTGTTATCGATAAGTATCACTTTAGTCACTGAAGCTATTTTGGTCTTTGAACCTATGGTATCTGCCAAACCTGAATTTCCCGATGCCGGTCCGTCCGACGGCGCATTCGAGCCCGATGAGGGCGCAGACAACGCTGCGATTCGAATCGTTCTTGCTGATTCGCAGGCGATCTACCGGGTGGGTATCCGGAAGATCTTTGCGCTCGAGGACGATATCCGTGTGATCGCCCAGGTCGACACCCTGGCCGGCCTTCACTCGGCTATCCAACGCTTTCCTACCGACATGATCCTGCTCGAAGGCAATTTGATTGCCGGCACGATCGATGCCATCCCAGAGCTGGTCCGCCGAGCTCCGCAGCTCAAGATCATTGTCCAGTCGGCACAAAACGATGAGTCCAACACGGTCGAGCTCTACCGCCGGGGTGTTCGAGGCATTATTCCTCGTTCCATCTCACCCGACCTCTTGGTCAAGTGCGTGCGCAAAATCGCAGCCGGGGAGACCTGGATCGATAACCAGTCGATCAACTGGGTCATCGAGGCCTACCGCTCGCAGGCGACGGCGCTGACCAGTCCGCGAACCCAGCCGCGCCTGTCTCCCAAAGAGCTGGCGATCATCACGTGTATCACCCAGGGCAAGCGCAACAAGGAGATTGCCTACCAGCTTGGGACTACGGAGCAGGTAATCAAGAACTACCTGCGCAAAGTCTATGACAAGCTTGGGGTGTCCGATCGCCTCGAACTTGCGCTTTATTGCCTGCACCATCAGCTGCACAAAAAGGCGGCCGGCGCGGTGCCCGTGAGCAGCAGCCCAATTGCCGAGCAGGTCGCGGTCAACAGCGGCAAGCTCTAGGAACAGGCGGCTTTTCCTACCGGAAAGCCGCCTCGATTCGGCCCCTACCGTTGCTGGCCGAAGAGCATCCAGGCGATCAGGCTAATCAGGGCAATAAAAAACACCAGCAGAAATCCGCCCAGCGCCAGCGCCACCGTGCGCTGCTGCTCGGGTTTCGGCTTGGTGATCCCGAAGGCCCCGATGAAGCTTTCCATCAGAAAATTCAGCAATTTCATGGTGTCTCTCGATATCTCTACGTGCAGCACTGGAAGCGACCGCGGATGCTGATACCATGGACCCCGATTGTGCAACGGGGGCTGGTATGAGTGATCCAGAAACACCGGATTTTGCCTCGCCGCCGGCCCGGGACTTGCCTGACCCGGCTAGAGAAGCCCTTCAGGAACCTCATCTCAACGCCGAGGAACTGGAGCAGGAAATAGGCGACTCCGAAGCCTGGGATGAGGCTTCGGAAGATAGCTAAGGCGCCCATTGGGTCCCGATCAGATACAGCGATACAACGATTCTTCCACTGCCGCATTTTCACTTATCGTGTAATCAGAGCAGCGGCTCTCGGCGCGGTTTTTCCTCAAGGCCGTAGTTCGCCATCTGAGTCGGGCAGCGTACAAGTGAAATGCTCTAGCCTCGCGGGGCCTCCCATGCACTCGTCTCCGCGGAACGAAAGATAGCTTCAATCACCGCCATATTCTTGATTGCATCCGTGAGCGGGACCGGCACCGGTGTGCCTTCACGCACCGCCCGGGAAAAGACATCCCCTTGAATAGTGTATTGATCGCAGGTAGGGAAGGTCTCGACCGTGATACCGCCACCCACCAGGTCGCGCCCGTCGTCGATAAAGATGCGGCACGGGCGGTCGTTGGGCGCGTTGAATGGGACTTCGATTTCGATGCGGCCTTTCGTCCCCAAGAATTGCATTCGTTGGTAGGGGACGAGCTGCGTGCTGCACGTAAACGTCGCGTGGCCTGAGGGAAACTCCATCAGGGCGGAAGTCAACCGATCCACTTGCAGATTCGGGTCTTTCTCCAAGAGCGCCGACACGCGCAACGGCTCTTCGCCGAAGACGAATCGAGAAGTGTTGATGGGGTAGCACCCTATGTCCATGAGCCCCCCTCCGCCGCATTCAGGAATGTTGCGGATGTTCTTAGGATCGGTGTTGAAGTAGCTGAAGAAGCCCTGGATCGAACGTAGGGAGCCGATCCGGCCGGATGCGATCAGCTCGCGGGTGCGTAGCCATTGCGGATGGGTGCGTACCATGAAGGCCTCGCCGATGATTACACCGGTTCGCTGCTGCACATCCAAAAGGGTCTTGGCTTCGGCAACCGTCATGCTGACCGGCTTTTCGCATAAGACGTGTTTGCCCGCTTCCGCAGCTTTGATTGACCAGGGGACGTGAAGCTGATTGGGGAGTGGGTTGTAAATTGCCTCAATCTGCGGGTCGGCGAGCAGCTCTTCGTACGATCCATAAGCCTTCGGGATGCCCAGGGCGCGGGCAACCTGCTCTGCTTTACCCAGGTCGCGCGAGGCAATTGCCGTCAGCTCAGTCCAATCACCCTTTTGCATGGCCGGTAGGACTTTCTTAACCCCGATTGCGGCCGTGCTCAGAACTCCCCAGCGAACTTTGTTTGGCATAAACGGCATGATAGCTGCAAAGGCGCGCCCGACAAAGGCGCCAGGGGAATCAATCAGCAAAGCAATCACAGATTCCTCTGCTACGCTTCCGCCTGCCTTCTATTTCGGCTTGCGCCCGGGCCACACCGGGTCGCGCTTTTCCAGAAACGCCTGCAGTCCCTCACGAAAATCGGGGCTGTTGCGGATCTTTTCGTTCCATCGCATGGCTCGGGTCAGATCGCGGTCAAGGCGCTCCTTGGCAAACCCGCTCAGCAGTTTTTTTACCGCGCTCATCGATTCCGGACTGTTCTTAAGCAGCAGTGCCGCCAGCTCATGGACGCGGGAAAACAGTTCGCCCGCGGGCACCACCTCGGTCACCAGGCCCATCGCCAAGGCTTCTTCGGCATCGAGGATCCTGCCCGAGAGCAGCAGCGTTTTGGCCTTTTTCTCCCCGATCATCTCCAGCAGAAACACAGAAACGATGGCGGGGATGAAACCGATCTTCACTTCCGTGTAGCCAAACTTCGCCTGCGGCGCAGCGAGGGTGAAGTCGCACAGGGTTGCTAATCCTGTGCCCCCGGCGATGGCCGCTCCATTTACAGCCGCGATCGTCGGTTTAGTCAGTTCGTAAAGGCGGCGCATCATCCACATAGTGGACTCGGCATCCGCCCGTTGATCCTCGGGGCGTTGATCGCTGAGCGACTTAAGATTCTCCAGGTCCATGCCGGAACAAAACGCCGTTCCCGCGCCGGTCAACACAACCACCCCGCACGGGCATGCGGCAGACTCAGCCAAGGCATGCGTAAGCTCGGCAATCATCTGCGGGTTCAAGGCGTTCCTCCGCTCAGGCCGGTTCATGGTGATGGTGTGGATGCCGGCGGCTTCCTTAATTTCCAGGGTTGCGTAATTGATGGCCACGGTCTCTCGATTGCTCCTCAGCGGGTTTAACAGGCTCCGGCTGCCCCGAATCTATCAGCGATAGCACTTCCCATCGCCAGCAATTCGTCGAGTGGGCCCAACCGGGGAAGGTTCGCGCCCAGCTTGTTGAGTTCGGTCAAGGCTGCTTCGGTCGCCACATTGCCCACCAGCGCGTCCTGGGCGAAGGGACAACCGCCCTGCCCGCCCAGAGCCATGTCCAGGCGGTGGCAGCCCGCCTGGTAAGCCGCTGCGACCTTCAGCGGAGCCTGCTCCGGCCGGGCATGCAAATGAGCTCCCAGCTCAATCCCGGGGATTTCCGCGAGCACAGCGCTCACCAGTGAGTGGATCTGCCCCGGACTGGCCACCCCCACTGTATCGGCGAGTGAAATTTGCTCCAGGCCCAGCTCCTTCAGAGTGAGACAGGCCGCAATCACGTCTTCCTGGCGCCAGGGGTCGCCGTAAGGGTTGCCGAAGGCCATCGATACATAAGCCACCACACCTAGCCCAGCCCGCGAGGCCCGGCTGCATATGTTTCCCAGCGTTTGGCGCGCTTGTTCGAGCGTCTGTCGTTGGTTGCGCTGAAGAAATGTGGCGGAGATGGAATAGGGAAAGCCGAGAGTACTTACCGCTCCACTGCGGACCGCCCGCTCCGCGCCCTGTTCGTTGACCACGATGGCGATAATCTCCACGTCGGAGCCCAGATCGAGCAAGGTGAGAACGCGCTCCGAATCGGCCATTTGTGGCACTGCCGCTGGGGACACAAACGAGACAGCATCAATGTGCGCGAAACCGGCGCCGGCTAAAGCGCGCAGATAAGCGGCTTTGACCTCCGGCGGGATCTGTTGTGGCATAGCCTGCCAGGCGTCCCGCGGGCACTCGATGATTTTGACTGGCGGCGTGGTCACTGCGGCATTCTCCGGGCACTTACTTCCGCGCCAGCAGCCACAGTACGCTAAAGCCCAGCAGATGAACCACCGCTACCTGGATCCATACTTTCCACAGCGGCTTCCACTTCATGGCCACGGTCGCGTACAGGCCATAGAGAACCCACTGCGCATACAACATGATCTGTGACCAGTTGTCGCTAGTCTGCTCGGAGAGGCCCAACTGGGGCTGCTTGAGCAGCAGAGCGTAAGGGTAGAGAAGCCGCAATTTCAGCAACCCATCCGCGCCCATCAGGGGCAGAATCTCGGCTGTCTTTACCGCCGCAAACGTGATCGCGACCCCGGCCATGAGTGGCCACCACATCAGCCACCCGGTCGCGCCCGCCTTCTTTCTTTTCCTCTTGCTGATGCCGGCCTTCTTGGGACGCGGGAGTGTCTGCGAGCTCATGACCCGAGCATAACGCTGCGCGCAGGGGAAGATTGCGCAATCCTGCCCGCCGGCGTCCCGGCGCACCTTTGTGATCATCTGAAGGGTTAGCGGGGAACCAGGAAGCTATCTGGGATGGGCGCCTCGTCCGAGTCCTGGCGTTTGTTCAAACCGCCATAGCGCCGTTCGCGACGTTGGTAGTCGGCGATGGCTTCCAGCAGATGGATCCCGCGAAAGTCGGGCCACAGGCGCTCGGTCACATAGATTTCCGAATACGCCATCTGCCACAAAAGAAAATTGGAGACGCGGAATTCGCCGCTGGTGCGCACCACCAAGTCGGGATCAGGCATGTGCGCTGTGTACAAATGGCGGTGCACGTCTTCTTCACTGATCTGCTCCAGGGAAATGTTTTTCGAAGCTGCTTCCCGAGCCAGCGCCTGGAAGGCGTCCACCAGCTCGCTGCGCGCGCCGTAATTGAGCGCCAGCGTCAGCACGGTACCGTTGTTGTGGGCAGTGGCTTCGGCGGCCCACTGCATCTTTTCCTGCACTTCGGAGGGAAGCTCGTGGGTGCGGCCGATATAGGCGATGCGCACATTGTTGTCGTTCATGCGTTCGACGTTGTCGACCAGGTAGGAGCGCAACAGGCGCATGAGGAAGTTGACTTCCGTCTTGGGCCGGCGCAGATTGTTCTCGAGCGAGAAGGCGTAAAGGGTAAGCCAGGGCAGGTTAATGCGCGAGGCCGTCTCAACCACATACTGGACCGATTCGGCGCCCTGCTGGTGCCCGAGAAAGCGTCTCAGGCTGCGCTTGCCTGCCCAGCGCCCGTTGCCATCCATAATGATGGCCACGTGCTGTGGCAGGCGCGCCGGATCTAGTTGGCGGTAGATGGCCTGCTCTTCGGGAGATAGTTCGGCTACGCGGTTCGTGGGCAGGAATCGCAAAACGATTGCCTTTCCTTACGACCGTAGCACATGGTCTACTCCCCCGCAAAGCCGTTGGGGTCGAGCCGCGGCGGAGGGGGGAGTCCATGGTTCGGACCCGTCTTGCCGGGCGCAGCTTAGGCGCTTCTACGGCGTCCCATGGCCAGGTCGCGCACCTGGTTCAGGAACATCGAGCGCTGCAGCGTATCCATCTGTGCGATGTACGGAGCCAGCTCCGCCAGAAACGGATCGCCCAGAATCGACGCCGTCTCTTCATGCCGGCGGCTGCGTGCATCACGAAGCAAGTGGCAAATGTCGATTTCCAGTGCAGCCGCCAAACGCGCCAACGAAGACAGCGTCGGCATCGCCTTGCCGTTCTCGATCTTGGAGATATAGGTGCGCGGCACCTGCATGCGTCCAGCGAGCTGGCGCTGGCTCAGATTGCGGCCTTTGCGAAGATCACGCACCGCGCGCGCGACCTGCAGGCTGTTGTCTTCCGCCACAGCCTCTTCCGGTTCGCCAGCGAACTGCGGGACGAGCCGTTCCGGTTCCTCTACTTCGAGGGGTTTGTGGCAGCGTCTGCAAAGAGAGTTTGCGGTGCGGAACTGCACTAGAGTGCAGCGCTCACACCGGAGAACCTCACGCGCCTCGACGGTTGCTAGGGTAGTTGCCATAATTTTGTAACGGAGCGCCAGAGCAGGGCGGTCCTGATAAGAAGCGTCGCTTTTAGATCACCTTGCGCATCCTCATGCCAAGTATCCGTTTAGCGACGGTCCCTATCTGATTCATGATTACAGTGATGCAGGGTATCCTCAATGTCAAGTTAAAAAGTAGGGGTCAAAGCGGAAAACGTGGTACGAATTTCGGAAGAAAGCCTAAGAAACACGGAGCAGAACGGTTGTCTGTGCAAAAAGGTACACAATGGCGGGAATAAAATGCACACGAACCGAAGCCTGGACCCTGCTTAACCAGTACACCCAATCTACAGGCCTGCTCAAGCATGCGCTCGCTGTGGAAGCGTGCATGGAAGCCTACGGCGAAGAGCAAGCAGCCAGGCGCAAACTCAGCGGGGACGAGGCCGGCGAGTTGATCGAGACCTACCGCATCACGGGTTTGCTACACGACTTCGATTACGAAAAATATCCCAGCGCAGCAGAACATCCCTTCGTCGGTAATAGGATTCTTGCCGAAAAAGAATGGCCGGAAGAGATCCGCGTGGCCATTATGGGACATGCACAGTACTCCGGTGTCGCGAGAGATACACATCTCGCCAAGGCCCTCTTTGCCTGCGATGAATTAGCCGGTTTCCTCACCGCTGTTTCGCTCGTCAAGCCGACTAAATCGATCTTCGACGTCGACCCTCAAAGTGTGCGAAAGAAGCTTAAAGACAAGGCTTTCGCGCGTGGTGTGCACCGCGAAGACATCCTGCAAGGCGCGCAGGAACTGGGTGTGGATTTGGATGTCCACATTGCTTTTTGCATCGCAGCTTTGCGCCGCCACGCGGTTGCCTTGGGACTCGACGGCGTGGCCGCATCAACCCCGCGGCCATAAATCCTCTCCACTCGCGGTCCGGGTCAACAGACAACTCGACTGCGATCGATTTTGCCTGGTTCAACTTTGCCCGGAGATCCGGAGTAATGGTAACAATGATCGTTTTATTTTCGAAGTGATCCCGATTGCTTCCGCCGACCGTGACGCGCCGGCTTCTGTTTTCTCCCCTCTACGGAACCGCTGAAGCCGCGCCCCGCGGTCCGCATCCATACTCGCGTACGTGTGCAAAAAAGAAAGCGTACCCGCGCATTTTTTGCCGCGCAGCAGACGCATTTTTACCGCCTTCGTTGCCTCTGCGGATTGGCCTTTGCGCGAGACTTTACGCTCCCACCTTCGTGTTATTGGCGGGTGTGATTCATTCCGAGCCGCGATACTGTTCCGAGCGCAGTGGATCGGAATTTTCGGGCGCTTGGGGATCGATGGCAAAGTCGAAAATCTCTCCTTCGGCGAACCCTGGACTGGAGGGTAACGGCACCAGCGCGTACTCGCCCGGGCTAAGAACCTGACGGGGAGAAAGCCGGTACCAGTCCGTCGTTCCCACTCGCTGCTGCTTGATCCCGATCACATCGGGGTACTGGGAATCGCCGTGTTTCTCCCGCTGCTTGAGCTGCGCCATGGCATCTTTCGTTACCGTGCGCCGCTCACCTTCAATGCTGAGGCGTACGACGACCAGATCGGATCGCCCATCGTCACTCCCCGAGACCCCGCGCAGAAAGAACTGCGGCGCCGCATCGTGCACCCGAACGCGGGCTGCTTCCCCCTTGAACTCGATCGTACGTCGGAGCTTAAGCGAGAAGCCGGAGTCATCCGTGCTGGTGTCCGGGGGCCTTAGCCGGACCAACTCATGAATGCCCTTCCAGGTATCGAGCGCCCAGACGTGTCCGTAGGTGGGGAGCTGGAGCCCATCCGCCACGCTGATGTCGTCGGAGGAGACACTCTGCTGAGGCGAGACTTGGGTTTGGCTCAGGGCGAGCGCGCAGTATCCGAGGATCAAAGCCAGGGAGAAGGTACGATGGGATTGCATTCGGGTGTTCTTCTTTACCAGGCCCGGCGGACCACACCATCCTAGTGTGCCGGGACAGAAAATCAATAGATAAAGAAAAGCCCCAAGCCGGGACGCGCAGCAGCTACCGTGCCAGATGGCACGCCGCTGGTCGGCGGGGGAATAGATGGGGGAGGAGACCTAGAAGGTGTAGAGCACGTAGCCCGCGAGCAAAGCAAAGACGGTCATAACCAGGATTGCTTCCAGCTTTTGGTAGTCATGGGCAGCGCCGCTAAAGTGATAACGTGCCGGTTTCTTGGGGTCGTATTGGATGGTCAGATGTTCGCCGACACAATAAGGCGCGATGTGCTGTGCTCCCTGGTGGCAAAATTCGCCGTGATTCACTTGGCCCCCGTCTCCTGCCTGATAGGTGAATTTCACCTGATAGTGGCCCGCACCGCCCCCCAAGTGGTCGTGGTAGCGAACCCACTCACAAGAGTCTACTGTGGCATCCGTGGTAGGCCAGGAATGGGAAGGTGTCAATTTCCAAAGTAGATTAGTCATCATCATCTCTTTCGACCGAAATCTTTCAGCCATAGGGGTTGGCCGAAAGATAATCTGCAGCAGTATGTCACGTTCGGGGGATTGTTGGGAATAGGGAAATTGTGCCAGAGGTTCAAGTGACACTCATCCGGATGGTATGCTGGCACGTTTCTTATGGTTAATCCAAACTTAGACCCGCCTAGCATCCCGGCCGTGGCCGAGCCGGCTCCTCAGTTCTCCAATCTGCTGGCTTCGAAGCTAGACCCGCAGACCCGGAAAAGCCGTGCCAATACAGAAGGTATGGCGTTGCTGCTGCAGGCTTTAGGGCAGCAGGAGGACTCCATCCGTGAGGGCGGAGGTGCCAAGGCCATTGAGGCACAGCACGGCAAAAAGCGCTTGACGGCCCGGGAACGGCTGGCCTTGTTGCTGGATCCCGGGCAGGATTTCCTGGAGTTGGGTCTCTTTGCCGCCTACGGCATGTATGAAGAGTGGGGTGGTGCCCCGGCCGCAGGGGTGGTGACCGGCCTGGGGTGGGTGGCCGGCCGGTTGGTGATGATCATTGCCAACGATGCCACCGTCAAAGCAGGCGCGTTCTTTCCCATGACTGCGAAGAAGGTTCTGCGGGCCCAGACCATGGCCATGGAGAACCGGATTCCAACGATCTATCTAGTTGATTCTTCAGGCGTTTTCTTGCCATTGCAAGAGGATGTATTTCCCGACCAGGACGACTTTGGCCGGATTTTCCGCAACAACGCCGTGATGAGCGCGCAGGGCATTCCCCAGATCACTGCCATTATGGGCATGTGCGTGGCCGGTGGGGCATATCTTCCGGTCATGACCGATCATGTTTTGATGACCGAGGGGAGCGGGCTTTTTCTGGCCGGCCCGGCACTGGTGCAGGCGGCGATCGGGCAAAAGTACTCGGCCGAAGAACTTGGCGGGGCCACCATGCATGCTGAGATCTCGGGCACGGTCGATTTCAAAGAGCCCAACGATCATATGTGCCTGGCCAGGCTGCGCTCGCTCGTGGCCCGGCTGGGCCATCGCCCAAGGGCACCGTTCGACCGCACGAGCTATGATCCTCTGCACGATGCGCCTAAGTTTGCTGCGCACGAGCTCTACGCCCTGCTTGATCCGGATCCGTCCAAGGGGGCGGGCAATAGCTACGATATGCACGAAGTGATTGCCCGCCTGGTCGACCGTTCGCAATTCGACGAATACAAGGCGGACTACGGCAAGACAGTCATTTGTGGATACGGGCGGATCGGCGGCTTCGCGGTGGGGATTGTAGCCAACCAGAAGACCCATCAAACGCATACCAGCCAGACGGGGGAGAAGAGGGTGGAGTTCGGGGGTGTGATTTATGCCGAGAGTGCCGAAAAGGCGGCGCGCTTCATCATGGACTGCAACCAGAACCTGATTCCGCTGATATTTCTCCATGACGTGAATGGCTTCATGGTGGGGCGCGACGCGGAGTGGAGCGGCATTATCCGCGCCGGTGCGCAGATGGTCTCGGCGGTATCCAACTCCACCGTGCCCAAAATCACGGTGATTCTTGGCGGCTCCTTCGGTGCCGGCCACTACGCCATGTGTGGCAAGGCCTACGACCCGCGTTTCCTCTTTGCCTGGCCCACTGCACGCTATGCGGTGATGAGCGGTGCCTCCGCGGCAAGCACCCTGGTGGAGATAAAAATCCGTCAGCTGGAACGTGGGGGCAAGCAATTGAGTGAGGAGGAGAAGAACCAGGTCTTCGCCTCTATCAAAGCTGCCTACGACGAGCAGACCGATTGCCGCTACGGTGCCGCCCGCCTGTGGGTGGACGCCATCATCGACCCGGCGAAGACACGCGATGTGTTGCTGACCGCGCTCCAGGCGGCGGCCCTCAATCCAGAGGTTGCCAAGTTCAACCCCGGAGTAATTCAAACCTGAGCGTGAACGAGTCGGATCTCACATTCCCAGCAGATGTACACTTTCAGCAGTGGCAGCAGCGCGTAAATCGCCATCCAGCGTAGCCAGCGGCAATCCGCGGCGTTGTGCCAACTCCAGGTAGGCTGCGTCGTACAACGTCAAGCGATGATGATGCGCCAATCGCAAAGTGGCGTCCCAGGCCTGACGATCTGTTTCAGGATCCAGGCTAATGGGTAACAGTGAAAGATCAGCCAAAGTTGCATGACGGAAAGCGATGTCGTGGCGTCCACGCCGGATGCCGATCTCCAGACTATTGGCGACCTCGAGCCGCCACAGAGAGGGGACCCAGGCGCCGCCCTTGATGAGAAGATCAAAGACCTGGCGGATGGCATGTGTCGTTTCGTCGGCGTAAAACCACGCTAGGGTCGCCGAACTATCGAGGATCAGGCTCACGGCCGGTTGGCGTCCCGATCTGCCTTGAGAGTTTCCCAATCGAAAGTCCCTAGTCTGGCCTGCACAGCTCGATCCCGCATGCGCTGCAACGCCGCTTGGGCCTGAGCACGATCGATCCCGCCGTCGGGAGGTACCAGCTTGGCCACCGGCCTGCCATGGCGGGTGATGACGATTTCTTCACCCTGCTCCACACGATCCAACAACGCGCTCAATTTGTTTTTTGCCTCGAACGCTCCTACTTCCGCCATGACATTCCTCCAGCTAGCTTAAGCTAGATCATATCAGCTCATGTATGCTTGCTTGAAATTATGAAACGGGTCATCACGGCAGTGGTCCTCATCCCCCTGGTTCTGCTGGTTCTGCTGAAGGGGTCCTTTTTTTTGCTGGTCGTGGTGACGGCTTTGGTCGCTGAGCTAGCAGCGTGGGAATACATCTCCATCGCCGATGCGCACGGGTCGCGCATCCCACGCAATCTGGTGCTGATTGCCATCGCCGTTCTCTTTGCCGCCGCTTTCCACAATCGCTTTCTGGTCTTGCCCGTGATCGGCTTATGTAGCCTGGTATTGCTGGTCGTGTGCAGCTTTCGTTCCCCCCTGGAGCGCGTGCTGCCGGATACCGCCTACTCGGTTTTCAGCCTGATCTACATCGGCCTGACCCTGGCCACTGTCCCGCTGGTTTGGATACAGCAGGACGGCCCTTCGCTGGTGATCTTCCTGTTCTGTATCGTCTGGACGGGCGATATTGCAGCCCTCTACATTGGCCGCAGCTTCGGGCGCACCAAACTTTCGCCGCGCATGAGCCCGAACAAGAGTTGGGAGGGAAGCGCCGCTTCGCTTGCCGGCAGCCTGCTCATCGCCACTGCTCTGGTAATGCTGGCTCGGGCGCTCGAAAACAGATCGATCTTCACCCTTCATTTTGCTGGTTCCCTGGCTCACTGGCTGGGGTTGGCTGTGGTCTTGAATCTCTTTGCCCAGGTGGGCGATTTGGTTGAGTCGGCAATCAAGCGGGGCGCCGGGGTGAAGGATTCCGGCGCCATGCTTCCCGGTCATGGAGGTATCCTGGACCGCATCGACGCCCTTCTGCTGGCCGCGCCGGTGCTGTGGTACGCTCAATGGATTCAGGAGTATTTCCAGCGGGTCAGCTTGCGTTGAAGCACATCTGCATCCTCGGTTCTACCGGTTCCATCGGAACCAGTACCCTCTCTATCATTGAGCGTTATCCGGAGCGCTTCGCGGTGGCTTCGCTGGCCGCCGGCACCAATGTGGATCTGGCTTTTACCCAATGCCAACGCTGGCGCCCGCTCGTGGTTTCCATGGCCACTGAGACCTTCTCTGGCGACCTGGCGGCGCGGCTTAAGGCAGCAGACCTCGGCGGCATCGAGGTGGTCCACGGCGCTGCGGGAACGGTGCGTGCGGCCACGTTGTCCCGGGTGGATTTTGTGGTCTCGGCAATCGTCGGCCTGGCAGGACTGGAAGCTACCTACGCCGCCGTGGCCGCGGGCAAACCGGTCGGCTTGGCCAATAAGGAGGCCATGGTCGCAGCCGGAGAAATCCTCACCCGGCTAGCCCGCCGCGACAACGTGCCCCTGTTGCCCATCGATTCCGAGCACAACGCCATCCACCAGTGTCTACGGGGAGGATCCGCACAGGAAGTCCGTCGCATCTGGTTGACCGCTTCGGGCGGCCCCTTCCGCCAGCTTCCACTGGATCAGTTCCAGTACGTTACCGTGGAGCAGGCACTACGCCATCCCACCTGGATCATGGGGCGCAGGGTAACCATCGATTCCGCCACCATGCTCAATAAGGGCCTGGAAATCATCGAAGCCTGCCGCCTCTTCGACCTCGCCCCCTCCGCAGTCCGGGTCACCGTACATCCGCAATCGACCGTGCATTCGCTGGTGGAGTTTGTGGACGG
>Ga0302324_100005265_pt1 | contig 28248 bp, 22 predicted proteins | sample Palsa_T0_1_FD_201949 | JGI IMG/M metagenome (GOLD analysis project Ga0302324, IMG submission 201949) | Peat permafrost microbial communities from Stordalen Mire near Abisko, Sweden - Palsa_T0_1 | ecosystem: Environmental > Terrestrial > Soil > Palsa > Peat permafrost | place: Sweden: Abisko...
GTCCAACAGGAATTCAACTGATGCCACTCGCTCGTATTGACCTTCCCGCAGGAAAGTCCGCCGCTTACCGCGCCGCGGTGGGCGAAGTCGTCTACGCAGCCATGCTCTCCGCCTTGAATGTGCCGACGAACGATCGCTTTCAGATCATCGCCGAGCATGCGGCGGGCGATCTCATTATCAATGCCGAATATCTCGGCATCCACCGCAGCGCAGACGCGATTGTCATTCAAGTGACTCTCAACGAAGGCCGCGCACAGGAACTGAAGCGGGCTTTCTACAAGAGCGTCGCCGACGGTCTGCACGAGCGCGTCGGACTGCGCCGCGAGGATGTCTTCATCAGCCTTGTCGAGGTGAAGAGAGAAAACTGGTCGTTTGGCAACGGCGAGGCACAGTACGCCTGATCGGCGTGCGCCGCCGCGCGCCGTGCGCCGCCAGGCTCAGCCATCCACGCCATCGCGAAAGAGTAGCCCCGCGTGCCCGCCGCAATACCCCAGCTCCTCCTCCTCAGCAACTCACGCTCGCCGGACGGGGCGTACCTGAAATGGGCCCGCGATGAAATCAAGGCATTTTTGGGAGCGCCGCGCGGCAGCGTGCTCTTCGTGCCGTACGCGGCCGTGCCGGGTACACAGGGCGCATATGACGACTACGCGCAGCGCGCCGGTGCGGCCTTCGGCGATATGGGCTGCGACTTGCTTCCGCTGCACCTCGCCGCGGATCCCGTTGCGGCCGTGCGCGCCGCTGCCGCCATCGTCATCGGCGGCGGCAACACTTTTCATCTTTTGACGCGGTTGTACGCGGCGGGTCTTGTGGAGGTCATCGCCGAGCGCGTGCGCTCGGGAACCGCGTACATCGGCTGGAGTGCCGGCAGCGTTGTCGCTTGCCCCACCATCTCGACGACGAACGACATGCCTATCATTGCGCCGCCTTCGCTGCGCGCCCTGGGACTCGTGCGCTTCCAGATCAATGCGCACTACACGGACGTGCATCCTCCGGGTCATCAGGGCGAGACCCGCGCCGAGCGCATTGGTGAGTATCTCAGCCTGCAGCCGGCTGCGACCGTCATTGGGCTGCGCGAGGGCAGCTTGCTGCACGTGAGCGGCAGCCGCGTGCGCCTGGCAGGTACGGGCGCGCGCATCTTTCGCGCCGGGGAGCCGGCGGCGGATTGGGCACCCGGCGCCGGCGCGCGCGTGCAGGGTGCCGCGGGCGAGCTCAGCGAGGCTCAGCACTCATAACTGCGAGCGCAGCAGCAACGCGAGACTCTCATAGATGCGCCGTGAGGCTGGGCGGCGTGCCCAGCGCTTGAGCAGCATGGGCTTCGAGTGCGTAATGTCCACATCGATGTGGCGAATCTGTTCGGCCGCAAGACGCTTGCTGAAGACGTTGAGATTGGCCTCATCGTTGAGACGAAAGGAGCGATCGTCAAAGTTGGCAGAGCCGACGGAGGTCCATTCGGCGTCGACGACCATGACCTTGCAGTGGATCATCGTCGGCTGATACTCAAAGATCTCAACGCCTGCCTTGAGCAGCACACCGTACAGGCCCTGGGCGGCCCAGCGGCCGATGCGCGCATCCGTATAGCGTCCGGGAACGACAATGCGCACGCGCACGCCACGGCGGCGTGCCGTGATCAGCGCATCGACGGTCAGCCGGTCCGGCACGAAGTAGGGGTTTTCAATGTCGATCGAGGTATGCGCGGCGGTCAGGGCAAGCAGTACCATGAGATGCATGCTCTCCGAGCCGCCGACCGGAGAGCTGCCAAACATCTGCGCATCCATGTCTGACGGCATCGGCAGATTAACCGGGAAATATTCCGGGCCGTGCAGGACACGCCCTGTGGCTTTGATCCAATTGTCGACGAACACCGCCTGCATCTGCGCGACCACCGGGCCAACCACCTTGTAGTGCGACTCGCGCCAGTCCTTGGGATGTTCGCGGTTGTCGACCCATTCACGCCCGAAACCCACGCCGCCCGTGAAGCCGAGCTTGCCGTCGATGATCATAAGCTTACGGTGCGTGCGATTGTTGAGGCGTCCGAGGTGGTACCAGGAGGGCGCGTGATAAAGCTCCACGTCGGCGCCGGCCGCGCGAATCGCACTCAACATGTTCCCAGACATGGTGCGTGACCCGAGCCAATCGAGAAGCACATGCACGTGCACGCCGCGGCGTGCGGCGCTCGTCAGCGCCTGGCAGAAGAGCTTGCCGATCTCATCGCGAAACACGAAAGTTTCGAAGGTGAGGCTGATCTCGGCCGCGTTGATGGCAGCGAGCATCGCCGGGAAGATCTCGGCGCCGTCAATAAGCGTTGTTATCTCATTGCCCGCGACGAGCGGTGGTCCCAGGAGCACGCCGAGGGCGCGCCGGAAGTCGGCATCGCTGCTGGTGTAAAGGCGCCGCGGGCGGTACAGCAGGCGCTTTTCGGCGGTCGCTAGGTTGAACCCGAGCGTGACGAAGAGCGCCGTACTGAGCAGCGTAATGACAACCGTTGCGAACGTGCTCATCGACACACGCCGTGCAAACGATCCGTCCGGATGAGGCGGCTTAGGCGGATCGCGATACGCCGTCGGCGAGAACGATCGACACCCGCCGCCCGCCCGCGGCTTCGGCGCGCGCGATCTTGAGCGGCCGCCACTGCGGACTCGGGCTCAGGAACTCGAGCACCGGACGCCACCCCTCGACATGCTCCGCCGCCACTTTCAAAGCCACGAGGAGCGGCACCGCCAGCATGACCCCTGGAATACCCCAGAACCAGAATCCGAACCACACCGCCAAGAGGACGACGAGCGCACTGACGTCGAGGCGGTGGCCGACGAAGAGCGGCTGCACGAGCTGGCTTTCGATCAGGTGCAGGCCGAGAAAGGCGCCGGGTACCGCCAGTGCCTGACCGATGTTGGGGAAAGTCACGAAAGCGGCGATGGCAAGAATGCCCAGCGTCGTGATGGGCCCGACGAACGGGATGAAATTGAGCACTGCCGCGACGGTCCCCCAGAGAATCGGATTGGGCATGCCCAATGCCGCCATCGTGGCGGCGGTCGCGAGGCCGAGGCCCAGGTTGATGAGTGCGACGGTTCCAAAGTAGCGGCCGAGTTCGGCGCGGATGGCCTCCGTGACGCGCAGGCACGCGGCGGACTTTTGGCTGCCCGATAGGGCCGACGCCATCCGCGCGAGGAGCGGGGGGCCGCCCGCCAGAAAGAATAGCGTCAACGGGAACACGGTGATCGCCTCGAACAGCGACTGCGTCATCGCAAATGCATAGGAACTGCCCGAGGCCGGCGGCTGTGCGGGCGCGGGTGCTGCCGCGTGCGGACCCTCCGTCAGCTGATCGGCCCGTTCCTTGACCGCATCAACCTGCGCAATGACGCTGCGCACGGGCTTGATGCGCTGTTCGAGCTTGCGCAGAGTCTGCGGGGCACGCGCGAGCCATTCCTTGGCTGGAGTTGAAACTCCATCGACGACGACCGCGCCTGCGAGGAGCAGCGCAAGCATCACGATGGCCGCGGCAAGCCCGCGCGGCATGCGCAGGCGTTGCAGGCGATCAACCGCGGGCGAGAGCAGCAGCGCAAAGAAAAGGCCGAGTGCGACGGGGATGAATGCCACCGCCGCAAAATAAAGGATGGCGCCCACGGCGAGAAAGGCAAGCAGGACGGCTGCCTTCATGACCCGGCGATCGGCACTCACATAACACTCCCTGGCGACACTCGCGCTCGCGTTTACGCTTTTTAAGTGAGCATGCACTGGACGTGCCAGGCCTAAAATCGCCATGGGCGTTCAGCGCCACAGGAATCTGCAAGTGCTTGCGTAACTTGTACCGTTGGCTCAAACGGCGCAGGTAACGATTACACGGCTCGCGCGAACTCGAGGCAGGCTTCCAGGATCCGCGCCAGCGCTTGCCGCATGGCTGCCGCATCCTCCTGATCATAATGCGGCGGCCAGGACTGCGGTTCCACCGGTCCAGGCTCCTCGCGCATATAGCCCCGGCAGGCGAGCTCCATCTGCAGGGCATGAACGCCCTGCGCGGGCCGCCCGTAATGACGCGTGATATAGCCACCCTTGAAGCGCCCATTGGTGATGCGTGAAAAGGCGGTGCTGTCGCACACCTTCTCGACCGCCGCCGCGAGGGCTCGCGCGCAGCTCGCGCCATCATAGGTACCGAGATTGAAGTTCGGCAGGTCGCCTGCGAAGAGACGGGGAATGCGCGAACGGATCGAGTGACAGTCGTAAACAACGATTGCCGCGTGCTGTGCTTTCAGCCGCGTAATTTCGGCGGCGAGCGCCGCGTGATAGGGCGCATGATAAGTCTCACGGCGCCGGGCGATGGCGGCTGCCTCCGGTGCGGCACCCGCCTGGTACAAGGGCTCGCCGTCGAAGGTCGTCGTCGGACAAAGCTCCGTCGTCGCCTGCCCGGGATAGAGCGACGCGCCGGAAGGTTCGCGATTCACGTCAATGACCGTGCGCGAGATTGTCGTGCGGATGACGGTCGCGCCGAGCGCGCCCGCAAAGTCGTAGAGCCTGTCGATCCACCAGTCCGCATCGCGCCGGGCAAGCCACGCCGACACGAGACCATCCGCGAACGGCGCAGGAATTTCTACCCCAGCGTGCGGCATGCTGAGGATGAGGGGAGCGTCGTTGCGCACCACATGCAGCCAGTTTGTGAGCCCGTGCATTGCTCTCCCGTCAGCGCCGGTAGCCGGTTGCTATTATGCTTGGAAGGTCAGGCAGGGGGATGTCGCGCATGGTGAGCCTGTGGTTCGGCGCTGCGCTGCTCGAAGAGGGTTGGGTGGACAAGGTGCGCGTTGGCATCGCCGCCGGGTGCATCGAGCGCATCGAGGTCGGCGTTGAAGCTGCGCCGCAGGATGAACGTCACGCCGTGGCGCTGCCCGGGATCCCCAACGTCCACAGCCATGCGTTCCAGCGCGCCATGGCGGGACTGACCGAGAGCGCAGGCCCGGGCGCCGACAGCTTTTGGACGTGGCGCAATCTCATGTACCGCTTCGTCGAGCGCCTAGGTCCCGAGGATCTCGAGGCGATCAGCGCGTTTGCGTTTGCCGAAATGCTGGAGGCGGGCTTCACGCGCGTCGGCGAATTCCATTACCTGCATCACGATCGCGATGGCACGCCGTACGCGGATCTGGGCGAACTCGCCGCGCGCATTGCCGCCGCCGCGCAAGACACCGGCATTGGACTCACCCTGCTGCCGGTCTTCTACGCGCACAGCAACTTCGGCGGCGTTCCCCCGGGGCAAGGCCAGCGCCGCTTCATCAATGATCTTGACGGATTTGCACGCCTCCTCGAGGCAAGCCGGCGCGCGGTGCAGGCTCTGGATGATGCGCGCGTGGGCGTCGCGCCGCATAGCCTGCGGGCCGTCACCCTGCAGGAGCTCACCGCGCTCGTGGCGCTCGCGCCCACTGCGCCGCTGCATCTGCACATTGCCGAGCAGGTGAAGGAAGTCAATGACTGCATTGCCTGGTGCGGAAGACGCCCCGTGGAGTGGCTCCTCGATCACCAGCCGGTCGATGCGCGCTGGTGCCTGGTGCATGCCACGCATGTCAATGCGGAAGAGGCGCATCGACTGGCCGCCAGCGCTGCGATCGCGGGTCTGTGCCCGATCACGGAGGCGAACCTGGGCGACGGGATTTTCCCCGCGTCCGAATATCTGGCCGCCGGCGGCGGTTGCGCCATCGGCACGGACTCCAACGTTATGGTGAATGCGGCCGAGGAGCTGCGCACGCTCGAATACGCGCAGCGCCTCACTCACCGGCGGCGCAACGTGCTCGCGCGCGGCCTGGAGCACTCAACAGGCCGGTGCCTCCTGGAAGCGGCGGTGAGCGGTGGCACGCAGGCGCTCGGCGGCGAGCGACGCGGCCTCGTCGTGGGGGCCGCAGCGGATATCGTCAGCCTCGACACGGCGCACGATGCGCTCCTCTACCGCGAGGGAGATGCGCTTCTCGACAGCTGGATTTTCGCTGCGCGCACGCCGGCGATCGATTGCGTGTGGCGCCATGGGCGCAAGCTCGTGTCGGGCGGGCAGCACATCCGGCGCGAGGCGATCGCGGCGCGCTACCGGCGCGTGCTCGCGCAGCTCCTGCGCGCCTGATCAGTCGATGGTAATGGTGGCGCCGCTCGAGGTGCCGCTACTTAGATTGATGCTCGTCGGGCTCGCGACGCGGGTCAATGTGCCCGAAGGATTGCTGGAATTCCACACCCACGCCGACAGATCGTAAACGCCCGTGCCAAGAGTCTGGCTCGACGTGCCGCCGGGCACGTGGCTGAACGTGACGGACCCTGAGCTCTGATCGAGCGCGACCCCGATCGGGGCTACCGCAACGATCGCGCCGTTCTGGCTGAGGATGAGATCGCCGTTGGTGTACTTGCCCGGGGCGGCCACGGCGGTTGCGACCTCAAGGGTCGCGCTCGTCCCACCGGTGGCCACGTTCAAAGGCGCAAGGGTTACGACTACCGCAGGCGTCGTGGCGGTGACTTCGGCCGGCGCGGTGACTTTGGTGCCGAGCGTGCCGTTGTTGAAGTTCGGAGCAATCGCCGCGACCTGGTAGGTGTTTTCGCCTTCGCTCGGTGCTTCGCTCACCGGAGTTGTGTTCACGCCGCCGCTATAGACGGAGACCGCAATGGTGCCCATCGCCAGCGCAGCGTCGCCGGCGAAATCATTGTTGAAGGGATCGATGGGCTGCTGCGCGACGACATACGGTACTTCGCCGCTGACGGGAATGGTCTGGTAGAACTGCACCAGGGCGCCGGCGCTGCTGAAACCCGTTGCCGTTGAAACGTTCACGAGGTAATCAGGTGCGCTTGCCGGGGAAATTGTCAGCGTGACGCTGGTGGCAGCCGCCGGCGCCGCGACGCTCGGCGCTACGGACTGGATGATCGTGGTCTGGATGTTGGGGCCGTGTATAACGAGGTCATAGGTCGTTGTCGTCGTCGTGTTCGTCGTCGACGCGTTCGTGGCCAGCGGATAGAGCACAAAGCTGCCGTCGGTCAGAACCGGCGCGCTCTTCACCACCACGTGCCGCGTGCCGTCGCTGCTCAAGGTTTCGGCGCTGACTTCGATCGCCGGATTACCGCTGGCGGTTGTCGTCGCCGAGACCGTCGGCAGGGTGATCGTGCCCTGGATGGTTCCCGCCGTCGACAGGTCGTAGGCGACGAGATGCGGATTCAGGAGAAAGCCCGGCTGGCCGCTGTAAGTGAACGGGACCAGATCCTTCTCGGCGTCGAAGTCGATGCCGACAGTGAACGTCGCGGTCGCAACGCCGTTCGTGCAGTTGTTGGTGGTCGTGGTGATCGGCGTCGTGGTCGCCGTGTCCGTGGTAGTCGTCGCGCAGGTGCTTGTGGCGACCCCTAGCTCGCCAGTCGTCGTCGGCGTCGTCGTCGTCGCAAGGCCGGTCGATGTCGTGGTCCCGGTCTCATCCTCCTCGTCTGCCGACTCGGACCCGCCCTCATTCAAAGCTTCGAGCTCCGCCTTGAGGTTGCTCGGGATACTGAGCGATACGGAAAGTACGATGCCGTTTTCCGGATGGACGAGATCAAGCGGCGCGGTAAGGGCAGCGCCGGTGGCATCGAGGTATCCCACCTGATCGTTAAAGATGAGGCCCGCCGTCTGCGCCGATGTCGTAAGCGGCGCCGTCGTGTCCGTCAGCAAAAGCTGCATTTGCGCGTAATTGCCGGTCGGGATCTTCAATGAGCTGCCGAACACCGCAAGTCCCCCGTTGGTCACCGTTGCAAGATCAATGGTTACCGGGATCGTGAGGGGAAAGTCGAGCCAGCTGCTGTCGCCGGCTGCGGCGGTTGCGCTGGTGTTGAACTTAACGTCCTGGATGGTCACCCAGACGTGGGAATATTGAGATGTGACATTTGAAGTCGCCGACACGTTGGTGAGGGCACCGCAGCCGGCGAGTGAGCACGCTGCCAAGAGCAAGCTGACGTGCAGGGCCAATCGACTTCGCATGGCACGCTCCGTGTAGATGAGGGCAAGATTACCCCAAAAATCCGTGCCCGCGCCATCAAGAATCATGAAGCTGTGATGAAGCCTTCGCGCAATTGTGCACTGTCGCCATTTTCCGACGAAAAGGCCGTTTTCGCGCACCCCCGGGAGCGCGCGGGAGCGGCTCAGGCGCTGGCGGGTGGAGGAGTCGCGCGTGCATTGACCCGGGCGAAGGCAACCGGAAGGATGAGGAGCGTCAAAAGGGTGGTTGACAGCATGCCGCCAAATATCACCAGCGCCAACGGCCGCTGCGCCTGCGAACCGATGGCATGCGAGAAGGCCGCCGGAGCAAGCCCGAGCGCGGCCAGGAGCGCGGTCATCAGTACCGCGCGGAAGCGCCGGGATGCGCCCTCGATCACGGCCTCGTGCAGCGTCCTGCCCGGCTCGCCGGCGAGCTCGCGAATGCTCGTGATCAGGATCACGAGGTTTTGGATGGCGATGCCGAAGAGGGACAGAAAGCCGATGCCGGCGGAAATGCTCAGGTCCTCGCCTGCGAAATACAAGGCGGCGATGCCGCCGATCGCGGCGTACGGCACGTTGATCAAGACGAGGGTCGCATCCTTGATGCCGCGAAATGCCAGGCACAGAAGGACGAAGATCGCGATCAACGCCATGGGAATGATGACCAGGAGTTTTTGCTGCGCGAGCTTCATCTCATTGAACTGCCCGTCCCAGCGCACCGTGTAGCCGCGATCCAGATGCACGTCGCGATTGACGAGTTCCTGGGCGGCGGCGACGGCGCCACCCAAGTCGCGCCCGCGAACACCGAATTTGATGGCAATGTAGCGCTGCCCGGCTTCGCGATAGATGAAGAACGGCCCGTTCGTGACCTTGACGTCGGCGACCAGGCTTACCGGTACGCGGCTGCCATCGGGCGCATCGATCAAGAGGCGGCGCAGCTCCTCCGGGTCGCTGCGCGCCGCTGGCGGCAGGCGCATGAAAAGATCGAACACGCGCTCGCCCTCCAGAATCTGGCTTTGGGCGTTGCCGCCGACGGCATTCAGCACCACATTTTCGACATCGGCGACGTTGAGGCCAAAGCGCTGCGCGGCGATGCGATCCACCGTCACATTGAGCGTCGGCTGGCCGAGCTCGGTGAACACGCCCACATCGGCAATTCCCTGCACCTGCTCGAGGGCATGTTTGATCTCGGCGGCGCGCGCCTCGAGCACATGCAGGTCTCGGCCGAAGAGCTTCACCGAGTTCTCGCCCTTCACGCCCGAGAGCGCCTCGTCAACATTGTCCTGGATGTACTGGGAGAAATTGACATCGATGCCGGGAATGCCGTCGAAGTATTGCTGCAGCCGCTCGATCACCGCCTGCCGGTCGACCACGTAGCCCAGCTCCTGCGGGGTTTTGAAATAGGCGCCGTATTCCTGGTTGAAGATGCCGGTTGAGTCCGTGCCGTCATCCGGGCGGCCGATTTGCACCGCGACGTCGCGGATCTGCGGCTGCCGCATGAGCTCCTGGCGGATCTGCGTCGCGAGGCGCGCCGAATAGTCGAAACCCACAGTGTTGGGCAGCGTCACGCGGATCCACAGGTTGTTCTCTTCCAGGGTCGGCAGAAAGCTCGAGCCCAGGCGCATCGCAAGCCACACCGACAGCACCAGGAGGATGAGCGATACCAGTCCGAGCCTGATCGGATAGTGAATCAGAAAGGCGAGCAGGCGCCGGTAGCCCTGCTGCAGCCACTGCACGAATTTGGGCGGCCGCAGCACATCCTTGCCGGCGAATAACATTGCCGCAGCGCCCGGAATGAACGTGATGCTGAGGAGGATGGAGGCAAGGAGCGCAAGCCCCATGGTAAAGGCCATCGGCTCGAAGATCTTGCCCTCGACTCCGCCCAGGAGGAAGAGCGGCGCGTAGGCGACAACGATGATGGCCGTTGAGAAGATCATCGCGCGCGCGACTTCCGCCGTCGCCTGGCGAAACGCCTCGAGAGTGCGCCGGTGCTCGCGCTCGAGATACTGCATGATGTTTTCGGTGACGATGACCGCGGCATTGGCGATGAGTCCGAAGTCTATGGCGCCCAGCGAAATGAGGTTCGCGGGCACACCCAACCAGTTCATGCCGCTGAAGGACACGCATAGCCCCAGCGGAATGATGGCCGCGACGATGAGCGCCATGCGCAGATTGCCGAGAAAGAGCCACAGCACGACAAGCACCAGGGTGATGCCCACGAGGAGCGTGTGCGTGACGGTGTGCACCGTCAGATCGAGGAGCTCCTGGCGGTCGTAGAACGGGACGATCTTCACCCCGGGCGGCAGAGTGCCGCTCGCGTTGATCTCGTTCACCCGCGTGCGTACGCGCGCGAGCACCACGCTTGCGTTCTCGCCGCGGCGCATGAGGACGATGCCCTCGACCGTCTCCGTGTCCCCATCGAACTGCACCTGTCCCAGGCGCTCGGCGTTGCCGAACTGCACGGTCGCGACGTCGCCGACCCGAACCGGGGCCTTGAGGCCGGCGGGGCTGCCGATGCCGCCCGTGCCGACAAGGCTCGATACGGCGATGTTGCGGATGTCATCCAGGGTGCGCACCAGCCCCACGCCACGTACGACGAGCTGCTGCTCGCCGCTTGGCATGAGGCCGCCGCCCACGTTGGCGTTGCCGTTACTGAGCGCCTGTGCAAGCTGCGCAAGCGTGATGTTGTAGTAGAGAAGCTTCTGCGGGTCGACCAGCACTTGGTACTGCTTGACCATGCCGCCGAAGCCGTTGATGTCCGCAACCCCGGGAACACCCTTCAACCTCTTGAAGACTTCCCAGTCCTGCAGGCTCTTGAGGTCAATGATGTCAATGGCCGGATTATCGCCCGCGATCCGGTAGCGCATGATCTCGCCGGTGGCATCGGCGTCCGGGCTGATCGTCGGCGCGACGCCCGTCGGCAGGCTGACCCCGGCGAGATACATCTGCGTGTTCTGGCGCGACCTGAAATCATCCGCGCCTTCGCGAAATTTGATGGTGACGACGGAGAGGCCAAAGAGCGACACGGAGCGCACCGAGTCAACGTCGGGGACGCCGGCTACCGCCGTCTCGATGGGAATGGTCAGCTGGCGCTCGATCTCAAGGGTGCTGCGGCCGGCCCACTGGGTGATGATCTGGATATTGAGCGGCGCAATATTGGGATATGCCTCGATCGGCAGCGCCCGGAACGAGTAGCCGCCCAAAGCCAGGAGGAGCGCACACAGCAGCAGCACGAGCCCGCGGCTCGCGATCGCATGATCGATGAACCGTGACGTCATGCGGGGCGCCGTCATCGTCATTCCTCGTGGGTCATCTCGCTCAGGAGGAGCGTGCCGTCGGTGACGATCGGCACGTTGGCGGCAAGCCCGGCGGTCACGGCGTAGCGATCGGCCTCGATGGCGTGCCCGCGCACGGCGACGCGCCGATAGTCCTTGCCGTTGCCGTGGACGATGACGTAGTCCGAATCGCGGATATGGATGATGGCGCTCTTCGGCACGATAAGCGCCATGCGCTCGCCGACTTTGAGCTCGCCGCGCACGAACATTTCCGGACGCAGGCGAAAATCACGGTTCGGCACGTCGCAGCGTATGGGCAGCGTGTGCGTATTGGGATCGACGCTCGGCGCAATGAAGGCGATCCGCCCGGTGAAGTGTTCCCCGGGCAGCGAGGGAGTCTCGAACGCGAGCGCCTCGCCGAGCTTCAGGTACTGATAGTCGGCATCGTAGGTATTGGCGAAGAGCCACAGCGTATCGAGATTGGCGAGCGCCATCAGCGCATCGCCCACGTTCAGGTAACCCCCCGGATCCACGTTGCGCTGCGTGACGACGCCGCTGATCGGCGCACGCACCTGCAAGTACTCCGCGATAGCTCCGCGCTCTCCGAGGGCGGCGATATCTGCCGGCGATGCGCCGAGCACCTTCAACTTGTTGGCCGCGGAGCGCAGCGTCAGGTCCGCATCGTCGCGCAGCTCGGCATCGGTGGCGTCCGCGGCGAGCGTGTCGTGGAAGCGTTTGGCGAGCAGGAACTCGTTCTCGGCGGAGATGTAGTCGGGGCTGTAGATCTCCGCCAGCGCATCTCCCGCATGCACCGACTGGCCTTCGAAAACGAAGATGCGGCCCAGGCGGCCCGCCACGCGCGCCGCGGCGATGCGCGTTTGCTGCTTGTCGAGCGCGAGCTTGCCGGTGATGGGTAGGCTGTCCGCCACGAGCTCCTGCACGGGTAGCGCCGTCTTGACGAAATTCTCGCTGAAGCCGTGCTCGGCGTGCGCGGCGCCTGGGCTTTGCGCGCGCGCGCCGCCACAGACGGCGGCGACTGCGACGCTCAGGAACGCCGCGATCCGGATCGGGATCGATGTGCACATGGCTTCTCCTTTAGTCCGGTTCGCGGCCGATGGCGCCGACGAGGCCCACATAGGCCTGGCTTGCCGCGTTCTGCGCCTGCAGCAGGCTCAGCTCCGCGCCGCGCAGGCTGCCTTGCGCTGTCAGCAGATCCGAAAATGCCGTGCCGCCGTTGCTGCTGTAGCCTGCAAGCGCCAGCCGGTAAGCCATCTGCGCCTGCGGCAGCAGGCGTTCGTGATTGAACTTGACCTGCTGCAGCGCGCTCTCCAGAGCGTGATAGGCGTTGGCGACCGCAAGGTCCAGCTGCTGCAGATCGGCGCTTTGCCCGGCACGCGCCGCTTTCAGCTGCACGCGCGCCTGGCCTACGCCGGCGCGCTCTTTCTGGTATCCCCAGGTGGGCAGATTGACGCTGACGCCCACCGAGTAGAGCCGCGTCGAATCCGGGCGATCGAGCGCCGGATCGGTGTAGGCGCCGACGCTCACTGAAAAATCGGGAAAGAATGCTTTCTCCGCTAGAGAAAGACTCTTGTCTGCCGCCTCCAGCTGCGAGGCATCGGCGGCGATGCGTGGATTCGTGCGCTGCGCCAGCGCAATGAGTTGCGCGAGCGGCTGCGCGGGCAGATGCGGGTCGCTGCCGGCGTCGCGCACGGCAAGCGCGGCCTGCGAGGTGCGGCCGACGAGAGTGTTGATCTGCTCCGCGGCGGACTGGATCTGCTTATCGATGCCGAAGCGCTCGTTCTGCAAAGAGCCCACGGCCACTTGCGCGTTCAGGAAATCGACGAATGCGGCTGCATTGTTGGCGTAGCGAACTTTCGCCACCTCCTTGATCTGCTCGAGGCGCTGCAGATCCTCGTCCATGTAATGGCGCTCGCTCTTAAGCGCGATGAGCTGGTAGAAGGTAAGCTTGAGTTGCGCGACCAGCTGGATCACGAGGCTGTCATATTGGCGTCCGATGACTTCCGCCTGCGCGGTTGCCACATCCCCTGCAAGGCCGCGCTTGCCCGGCCACAGGAAGGGCTGCGTGAAGCTTGGATAGGCGAAGAAATCCGCGGAGCTTTTGAAATCGAAGGGACCGCCGGTGTTGGCCTGCTCCAGGAGCGAAACCTGCGGCGCGGGCAACGATGACACCTGCGGCACTTGCAGTTTTGCGGCGAGATAGGCCTCATGCGCCTGCTCGAGCTGCGGACTGCTCGTTTTGAGCTCATCGATGAGTTCGGGCAGTGTCCACACCTTATCCGCGCCGCGCGCGGCTTCGGGGCCGATGCTGTCCGCGGCCTCATCCTGTGCCGCGGCGTGCACCGCCGCGCCGCCGGCAGCGAGTGCAGCGAGCAGGCACGGCAACAGCCGCCGGCGATCGTTAGAGGGCAGCATGCTTGAGAGTGTAGTGAGGGAAGCTTTCATTAACCTTTCGCGCGCACGACATGCGCCTCCTCATTGTTGAAGACGACCGTCAGCTGCGCGAAGCGCTGACCGATCTCCTGCGCCAGTCCGGGTTCGAGGTCGACGCCTTCGCTGCGGGCGACCAGGCGTTCAACGCCCTCTTGTCACGCGACTATGACCTCGCCATTGTCGACTTGGGTTTGCCGGGCATGGACGGCCTTGCGCTCGTGCGCAGCCTGCGCCGCCAGCTGCGCGGTCTGCCGATTCTCGTGGTGACGGCGCGTGATGCGCTGGAGGACCGCGTTTCCGGGCTCGATGCAGGCGCAGATGACTATCTTGTGAAGCCCTTTGAGCTGCAGGAGCTGGAGGCGCGCGTGCGCGCGCTGCTGCGGCGGCAGCGCGCGGACCGCAATGCGCAAATCCGCATCGGCGCTCTGGTGCTGACTCCCGGAGAGCCGCGCGTGAGCCTGGGCGGGGTGGCTGTCGATCTGCCGGCGAGCGAATTTGCGCTCCTGGAAGCGCTCGCCGTGCGCGCCGGGCGCGTGGTGCGCCGCGAGGACCTTGCCGATCGGCTCGCGCGCGGCACGGAACCGCCGTCCGATACGGCGATCGAGGTGTGCGTGCACCGGCTACGGCGCAGATTGAGCCCCCTTGGGCTCACAGTGCGCACGCTGCGCGGCTTCGGCTACCTCTTGGAGATTCCCGGAGATGAGTAGCACGAGCCTGCGGGTGAGTCTCTTGCTGCGGCTCGGCGGCGCGCTCGTGCTGCTGCTCGCGCTCGATGCGGTCGCATCGTATTTCACCGCGCTGCATTTCGCGAATCTCGTCTATGACCGCTGGCTCATCGATTCCACGCACTCACTCGCGCAGGCGGTGCGCACCAGCGCCGGCCAGGTCGTGTTTGACCTGCCGGCCGTCGGCCTCGAAGTGTTCCAGTTTGATGAGGTCGACAAGACCTACTACAGAATCCAATCCGCAAGCCGCGGGTTCATCGCGGGCGAGGCGGCTCTGCCGGTGGAGGCGCCATCGCCGCTCGGCGCCATTCGCCTCGCCAATGGCACCGTGCATGATCAGGCGGTGCGCTTGGTGTGGATTCGTATCGCGCCCGCCGGCGCGCAGGATGTTGTGACCGTGACGGTGGCCGAAACCCTCATCAAACGCGCAACCCTCACGCGCGAGATCCTCTTGGTGATGGTCGCTCCGCAGATCGCGCTCCTGGGAATTGCGCTCCTCCTCGCGTGGCTTGGCGTATCCCGCGGGCTGAAGCCGCTGACGGACCTCGCGCGCGAGATCGAGGCGCGCGACCACCATTACCTTGCGCCGGTATCCGAAGCTGGCCTGCCGCGCGAGGCGCGCGTGCTGGCAACGCGTATCAACGAGCTCATCGCGCGCCTCGGCAGCGCCATCGGCGCACAGAAGCGCTTCGTGGCGGATGCGGCGCACCAGCTGCGCACGCCGCTGGCGGCGGTGATGCTGCATGCCGAGCGCGCGGAGCGCGCGGCCGATCCGCAGTCCGAACGCCTTGCGCTGCGTGCGCTGCATGGTTCCGTGGAGCGCGCCGCGCGCCTGATTCAGCAGCTTCTGACGCTGGCGCGCACCGAGCCCGAGGCGGCGGTGGCGGTGCAGTTCGGCAGGGTGGATCTGACGCTGCTCGCGCGCCGCGTCGGCGAGGAGTGGATCGCGCGCGCGCTCGAAGAGGATCTGGATTTTGGTTTGGTCGTGCCGCAGGAGCCGGTGTGGGTGCGCGGTGATGAGCGCCTGTTGAGCGAACTTTTGTCCAATCTCATCGACAATGCCTTTCGCTACGGGCGCAGCCCCGGCCGCGTCACTTTGCTCGTCGAGGCTGCCGCCGCGCCGCGCCTGGCGGTGGAGGATGACGGGCCCGGCATTCCAGTTGCGGAACGGCACAAAATATTCGAGCGCTTCTACCGTCTTCCGGATGCGGACGGCGACGGCTGCGGGCTTGGCCTCTCCATCGTGCGCGAGATCGCGTCCCTGCACGCTGCGCAAGTCGAGGTGACGAGCGGCGAGAACGGGCAGGGCGCGCGCTTTTGCGTCACGTTCAGCGCCGCGGGCGCCCTTTAGCTTGCATCGCGCAGTGCAGCGCACGACGCACAACGCGCCTGCGAATGCTGCCAAGAGGGTGCGCAGGCTTTGGTGTAACCTCCCCGCGCTTGAGCTCTGCGGGGATTGAGATGGCGCGCCAGCACGAAGCACCTATTCACAAGCTGCGTCCGACGCAAATCACGATTGGGTTCATTGAGGTCAGCGTCAAGCGCAAGGAACTCGAGGCGCTGAAAAAGCACCAGCAGCGCGACTTTCTGGCCGAACACATGATCCCGGCGGTCTATGGGCCGGACGAGCGCGTCTATATCACCGACCATCACCACCTGGCGCGCGCCGCGCTCGAAGCCGGCATCGAAAGCGGATTCTTTCTGATCGAGGCGGACCTGACGCCGCTCGAACCGAGTGGCTTCTGGCGCGAAATGGGCGAGAAACGCTGGGCGCATCCGATCGACGAACACGGCCAGCGGCAGCCCTTCACCGCGATACCGAAGCACCTTACGGAGCTGCGCGACGATGTCTACCGTTCCATTGCAGGCTTCGTGCGCACGGCCGGCGGCTATGACAAGACGCCGACCGCGTTCTGCGAGTTTGCGTGGGCGGACTTTTTTCGCAAGCGCATTGTGGTCGGGCCGACGCACGAGGATTTCATGCGTGCGGTGGCGGCCGCACTGCTGCTCGCCAAAAGCGCCGCAGCGTGCACTCTGCCGGGCTTCCGCGGCGCCCCGGGATAACGCGGAAGCGCGCGTGCCCTCAGGCTGCGGCGTAGGCCTCGGCCGCGGTGGTTGCTTTGAGGATCATGACGGGCCAGTCGGAACTCAAGGCGTAGCAATGCCACAGCTGCGTGCGGTTTTGATAGTGAGCGAAGAGCTGATGGCCAATGTGCAATGCGCCGCGCGTGACGACGATCCCGGCGAAGGGGCCGCAGCCGTAGGAGCGCCGGCCCGTCGCGTCCTCGAAATAGATGCGGCTCGGGCGGCTGCACTGGAATCCCGTGTACAGGCTGCCTTCGATCTCCCATTGGTCGCTGCGATAGGTCGCGAGCACATGCCCGCGGGACTCATCGCACACGACGCTGCGGGAGAACTTGAAGGTCTGGGCTGGCCCGAGGCTTGCCGAGTGATCGGACGCCGCGTCCTTGAAGTCGAGCTGCAGCATGGCGTGTCTTGGGAAGAGGCCGAGACGTAGTATCCCAGATTCGCTGGCGGGACTTCAGTGTTTCGGACGCGTGCGCGCACGTGCGCTCGCGGCGTGTCGCGGGCGTCAGGCTTTGAGCGAGAAGGGCGTGAAACGCGTACCCCGGTCGTAGTAGTCCTCGTGCTCCGCACGCTTGAGAAAACCCACGATCTTGTAGGTCAAGGGAGTCGCGATGATTTCCCAAGCGGACTTGAGCACGTACTGCGTCAGCATGATCGCCACGAGTTTGTCGGTGCTCCACAGGCCGGCAAAGGCGATGCTGTAGAACAATGCCGAGTCCACCAGCTCACCGCAGATCGTCGAGCCCACGGTGCGCGTCCACAGCCAGCGGCCGCGCGTCCATACCTTCATCTTTGCAAGCACGTAGCTGTTGACGAAGGAGCCGCACCAGAATGCGACGATCGACGCGGCAATGATGCGCGGCGTGTTGCCGAAGATCACTTCGACGGCGGAATTCTTGTCCCGGGGCGGCAGATGGACAATGACCGTTGCCATCAGGGCGGCGAACACTAACGCGGCAAAGCCGCTCCAGACCACGCGCCGGTCGCGCGCATAGCCATAGACTTCGGTAAGGACGTCGCCGAAGAGATAGGAAATCGGAAAAAACAAAACACCCGCCAGAAATGTGACCGGGCCGAGGAGCGGCAGGTAGACCGTCGATACTTTTGCAGGTCCGATCAAATTCGCGCACAGGAGCACGCAGACGTAGGCGCCGAGGATGAGATCGTAATATTTGTAGTCTTTATTCATGTCCATTTATAAGCAAATTCAATATCTTACGACAACTATCTCGACATCCTACGCATCCGTATGGGGTCTCTTTGCGTATGAGAGAAGCGCCCGTTCGCGAGGGTGCCAGTATTTACCGCAGCCGGAGCATTCATGCAGCGATTTTTGTGTGTGGTGGCACTACTTGCCTGCGCGGCCGCGCATGCCGCGACTACTCCACCTGCGGGCGCCATCAGCTGGCATGGCTGGAGTGATGATGTGTTCGCACGGGCGCAGGCGCAAAAGAGCTTCGTGCTGCTCGATCTCGAGGCGGTGTGGTGCCACTGGTGCCACGTGATGGATGAGACCACGTACCAGGATCCGCGGGTCGCAGAGCTCATCGCTCAAAAGTACATTGCGGTGCGCGTCGACCAGGATGCAGATCCGGCCCTGGCAGCGCGCTACCAGGACTATGGCTGGCCGGCGACCATCGTGCTCGGCGCCGACGGTGCGGAGATTGTGAAGCGCCGTGGCTACCTTGCGCCCGAGGCGATGGCGTCGCTTCTTGCGGCCATCATCAAAGACCCATCCCCGGGGCCCTCGGTGGTTGCCGCGGAGAAAGTGCAGCCGGCGCGCGCGGCGCTCCTGAGTAGAGGGCAGCGCCGCGCGTTGAGCACGGTCTATTTTGAATCCTACGACACGCGCTACGCGGGCTGGGGAAGCGAACAGAAGTTCATCGACGCGGACAGCCTCGAGTACGCACTCGCACACGCCAAGACTGCGCCGCGGGAAGCGGCGATGGCGCGCGCTACGCTTAGCGCCGCACAGGCGCTCATCGATCCGGTGTGGGGCGGCGTTTTCCAATACTCCGACGCGCGCGATTGGAAGTCACCGCACTTCGAGAAAATCATGTCGTTCCAGACGCAGTACGTTCGCCTCTACGCACAAGGCTACCGCGTGCTCGCAGATGCGGCCTTCCTCAGGGCGGCGCAGAACATCGACCGCTATGTGCAAAATTTTCTCACCAGCGCCGCCGGTGTCGTCTACGTAAGTCAGGATGCGGACGTCGATGCGCAGCTGACGGGTCACAAGTTCTACGCCATGAGCGACGCCGAGCGGCGCCGGCATCCCAATCCGCATATCGACACCCACGTGTACGCGCGCGAGAACGGCTGGGAGATCACGGCCCTCGCGGCGCTTTACGATGCCACAGGCGACGAGCGCTACCTTGCCCGGGCGCGCCGTGCGGCAGCCTGGATGACAAGCCAGCGCGCAACCGGCGCAGGCGGATTCAGCCACGACGGCGACGCCACCGCGCCCGCGGCTCTCGGTGACACGCTCGCCATGGGGCAGGGGAATCTTGCGCTCTACGTCGCAACGGGCGAGCGTGCCTACCTCAACGAGGCGCGCCAGGCGCTCGACTTCATTGACAGCCAGTTCGCGGCGCCGGGCGCCGGGTACGCCACGGTTGCGGTTGCACGCGGCGCACGCGGAGTATTTCGCGAAGCGGTGCGTGACGTGGATGAGAACATTGGAGTTGCGCGTTTCGCCAACGCACTCTACCGCTATGACGGCGATGCGCGCGCGCGAGCGCGCGCCCGTCACGCGATGCGCTACTTGGCCGCGGCACAGATCGCCGACGGCCAGCACCTGCGCACCGGCATACTGCTCGCCGATGCTGAGCTTGCAAGTGATCCGACGCACGTGACCATCGTCGGGCACAAGGATGACGGGAGCGCGCAGAGCCTGCATGCGGCAGCGCTGCGCTTTCCCGTCAGCTACCGGCGCATTGACTGGTGGGATAAGCGCGAAGGCGCGATGCCGAACCCGGACGTGCGTTATCCCGAGCTTGCGCGTGCGGCGGCATTCATCTGTTCGGGCAACGCGTGCTCGCAGCCGGTGTTCAGCCCGCCGGAATTGGTGCAGGCGCTTGATGTGGCGACGTCGCCGGACAGAGATTGAGGGCGTCGCGCGCTAATTCGCGCGCTCCGCCTCCAGTAGCTGCCAGCGAGCGAATTTCTCCTGCAGCTCGGCTTCAATTTCCTTGAGGCGCCGCCCATCGCTGCGCACGAGCTCAGGACCACCGCGGTGGTAGTCCGGCAGACTCATGCGCGCGTTGATCTCTTCCTGCTCGCGCTCGAGCGCCTCGATGGCCTGCGGCAGAGCGGCAAGCTCGCGCTCCTCTTTGTAACCGAGCTTGCTGCGAGTCTTGGTGCGCACCACGGCGGGCTTGGGCGCTGCGGGCTTGGGTGCTGCTTGCGCCGCTGCGGCGCTCGCCGGACGCTGCTGCAGCCAATCGCTGTAGCCGCCCACGTACTCGCGCCATACGCCCGCCGACTCGGCCGCGAGCGTCTGCGTCACGACATTGTCGAGAAATTTGCGATCGTGGCTCACCACGATGAGCGTGCCGGCGTAGTCCTGCAGGCGCTGCTCGAGAAGCTCGAGCGATTCGATGTCGAGGTCATTGGTGGGCTCATCGAGCACCAGGAGATTTGCCGGCCGTGCGAACAGGCGCGCAAGCAGCAGGCGGTTGCGTTCGCCTCCCGAGAGCATGCGCACGGGCGCCTGCGCGCGCTGCGTGGGAAAGAGGAAGTCGGCAAGATAGCTCATGATGTGCTTGCGAGTCCCATCAACCTCGACCCAGTCGGAGCCGGGACTGATCGTCTCGGCGATGCTGCGGTTGGGATCGAGCTGCTCGCGCAGCTGATCGAAATAGGCCACCTGCAGATTGGTGCCGCGGCGCACGCTGCCGCTGTCGGGCGCGAGCGTGCCGAGGAGGAGACGGATGAGCGTCGACTTGCCGGCGCCGTTCTTGCCAATGAGCCCGATCCGGTCCTGGCGCATGATGCGCATCGAGAGGTGCTCGATGAGGGTGCGCTCGCCGTAGCTCTTGCTGACGTCGGTCAATTCAGCCACGAGCTGTCCGGAGGGTGCGCCGGCGTCGAGGCTCAGGCGCAGCGAGCCTAAGCGCTCGCGGCGTGCGGCGCGCTCGCGCCGCAGCCTCTCCAGGCGCTGCACGCGGCCCATGTCGCGCGTGCGACGCGCTTCGATGCCCTTGCGAATCCACACCTCTTCCTGCTGCCAGAATTTCTCGAAGCGGCGGTTGGCGAGCGCTTCGCTCGCAAGGTCGGCTTCCTTGCGCGTCTCGTAGGCTGCAAAGTTGCCGGGGTAGGAGCGCAGCACGCCGCGGTCGAGCTCGATGATGCGGGTCGCAACCGCATCGAGAAAGGCGCGATCGTGGGTGATGAAAATGGCGGTTGGTACCTTCAGCAGAAGCTCCTCGAGGCGCTCGATGCCGCTGATGTCGAGATGATTGGTGGGCTCATCGAGCAACAAGAGATCCGGCGCGAGCGCGAATGCGAGTGCCAGGGCCGCGCGTTTGCACTCACCGCCGGAACTCACGTCGGCCGCCTGCTCCGCGTCGAGATCAAAGCGCTGCAAGAACTCCGTGAGGCGCGACTCCCAACGCCAGAATTCGCGCTCATCATGGGCATCCGCCTGCGCCGCCTGCCCTTGCATTGCCGCCATGGCGCTGGCGCGCGCCTGCATGCTTGCACGCAGCGTTGCGGCGGGCGGTAGCGCAGGTTCCTGCTCGACCCAGGCGCGTTTCAAGCCGCTCCTGTGCTGCAGCTCGCCGGCGTCGAGTGAGCCAATGCCCGCCAGCACGCGCAACAGCGAGGACTTGCCGGTGCCGTTGCGTCCGATGAGGCCGATGCGCTCGCCCGTCTCGACGCTCAATTGCGCCCGGTCGAGGAGCGGATGATCGCCAAAGGCGAGCTCGCCATCGAGGAGTGTGATGAGTGCCATGCTGTGGATTGTCCGGGTTGCGCCCCTCACGTCAAAGCCTGTAGAGTGGTGCACGCCTAATATCCCTTCCGCCGCCGCGCTCGCGCGCCGCTGGCGAGTCATTTCAAAGGATTTCCATTCATGTCATTTGCTGATCTCGGGCTGACGCCCGAGTTGTTGCGCGCCGTGGCCGAACAGGGCTATACGACGCCGACTCCCATTCAACTTAAAGCCATTCCTGCCGTGCTGGCCGACCGCGACGTGCTCGCCGGGGCGCAGACCGGCACCGGCAAAACCGCCGCTTTCATCCTGCCGATCCTACAGAAACTCGGTGCGCCGCCGGCGCGCGCGCCACGCGCGCTGGTGCTGACGCCGACGCGCGAGCTTGCGGCGCAGATCGCCGAGAGTGCCCGCTGCTACGGCAAGTACCTGGATTTTCGCACTGTCGTCGTATTCGGCGGCGTCAATATCAAGCAGCAGATCGCAGATCTGCGCTCTGGCTGCGACCTACTCGTAGCAACTCCGGGACGGCTCCTGGATCTTGCGGGTCAGGGTGTTGCGGATCTGCGCGCAGTGCGTTGCTTCGTGCTCGATGAGGCCGACCGCATGCTCGATATGGGCTTCATTCCCGCCATCAGGCGCGTGCTCAAGCTCCTGCCGCGCGAGCGCCAGAATCTCATGTTCTCGGCGACCTACACGCCGGAGGTGCGCGAGCTTGCAAGCCGCATTCTCAGGAACCCCGCGAGCATCGAAGTCGCCCCCCCGAATGCGGCCGCCGAGCGCGTCGATCACCAGGTCTACCGCGTTCCCAAGGATCACAAGCGCCATCTCCTCGCGCACCTCATCGACGTGGGTAATTGGCATCAGGTGCTGGTGTTCACGCGCACCAAACACGGCGCCAATCGCCTAACGAAGCAGCTGCAATCGAACGGCATCCTCGCGGCCGCGATCCACGGCAACAAGAGTCAGGCCGCACGCACCAAGGCGCTGCATGACTTCAAGACGAACAAGGTGACGGCGCTGGTTGCGACCGAGGTCGCCGCGCGCGGCCTTGATATCAAGGAGCTGCCGCACGTCGTCAACTATGATCTGCCGAATGTCCCCGAGGACTATATCCATCGCATCGGGCGCACCGCGCGTGCCGGCGGCTCGGGACAAGCGGTATCGCTCGTCTCGCCCGACGAGGCGCCGCTCTTGAAGGACATCGAGGCGTTGTTGCGCAGGAAGCTTCCGGTGCTCGCCCTGCCGGCCTTCAAGTGCTGAGCACTCAGCGGCATTAGGTTTAGACTGCCTGCGCGGCGCGAAGTTCCGCGCACTTGCGGCGCCCAAGGCAGCTGCAATATTGTCCCTCGCTGACCGGTCAGTGCTTGCAAGGAGTGCTCATCATGGTCGTCAAGATTACGCGCGTTGCAACGCTGTTTGCTGTTCTCAGCGCCGCGGCTGCCGGCTGCCATCTGGCAAGCGCCGCGGATACGGTGCTGCCTGCGCCGACGACCGACGAAGCCGTTGAACCCGGGGCGAAGCTGCGCACGGCGGTAGTGGCGGGCGGCTGCTTCTGGGGAATCCAGGACGTGTTTCAGCACGTGAAGGGCGTGGTGCGGGCGACCTCCGGCTACTCCGGCGGCACGGCCGCGACGGCGCACTATGAGGTGGTGAGCAGCGGCACGACCAAGCATGCCGAGTCGGTTGAGATCATCTACGACCCCAAGCAGATCACCTACGGTCAATTATTGCGCGTGTTTCTTTCGGTCGGGCACGACCCGACCCAGCTTGACCGGCAGGGGCCCGACACGGGCGAGCAGTATCGCTCGGTCATCTTCTACCGCGATGCAGAGCAGCAGCGCATCGCCGAAGCCTATCTTGCACAGTTGCGCGACGCCAAGGCCTTTGCGCGCCCGATCGTGACGCGCGTGACGCCGCTGCAGGCGTTCTATGAAGCCGAGGGCTATCACCAGGACTATGCGAAGCGCCATCCGCACGAGCTCTATATCGTCTATAACGATGCGCCCAAAGTTGCGCACCTGCAGGCGCAGTTTCCGGAGCTGTACCGATGATCGGCCGCCGCGAAGTCCTGGCAGCGTCGCTGGCGCTGGCAGGCATGGGTCTCCTGCCTGCGCGCCGCGGTGCCCTGATGACTTCCGCGTTCGCGAAGTCGGACACGGGTCTCGTCACGGTTACGCTCTTTGACGATGCGGGCGCGCTACTGCGCACCGCGCAGGTGCCGAAGGTCGTCAAGAGCGATGCGGAGTGGCGCGCGCAGCTCACCCCGCTAGAGTTTCAGGTGACCCGCCAGCAGGGAACCGAGCGCGCGTTCAGCGGCGAATATGACCACCTCTTTGCCCCGGGACTCTACCGCTGCATCTGCTGCGGCAATGCACTCTTCAGCTCGGCGACCAAGTACGATTCGAAGACCGGATGGCCGAGCTTCTGGGCGCCGATCGCCAAGACCAATGTCAGAACGGCAATCGACAACAGCCTCGGCACGACACGCGACGAGGTCGCCTGCGTTGAGTGCGACGGGCATCTCGGGCACGTGTTCGACGACGGCCCGCCGCCGACCCATCTGCGTTATTGCATGGACTCCGCGTCGCTGAAATTCATCAAGAAGCCGTGAGCCGCTCCAGCCGCGGCCCCACGCGCCTCTAGGGTGATGCCGCGCCGAGGAGCGCATAGCGCCTGCCCTGCGGCAGCTCGTAGCGCTCGCTGATGCGCGCGCTGCTGCTTGCTGCCAGAGCGCCTGCGAGCCCATCGCCGGGCGCTGCAAGCGGATACCAGCGAGCGACGATGCGGCTCACTGGGCCGCTCGCATGCCCAGGAAGCATGACGAGCACGCGCGCCTGGGCGCCATGGGCGCGAAGCCAGTCGGCAAAGACACCTGCGGTCTCATGGGGCGCTGCGGCGAGCGTGGTGAACGGCATGCGCGAGCGATGGTCGAGCATGGCGAGCGTCGTCTCATCGGGGTTGAGGACGGCAAGTTCACCGCCCGCTGAGTCGCGCTCAATCGCACGCGCGAGCGCGCTCAAATCCTGCCAGCGATCGATGACAGGCAGCACCAGAAGCCCGCTTACGCACAATGCGAGGGCGTAGGCTGCGTAAGTCGCCGCGATGCTTGCGGCATACATCTTTGAGGTTTGCAGCGCCGCGGCGAAGCGCAGCGCCACGAGCGCAAGCGGCACGAGCGCGAGCGCGACGGCGAGGTCTGCCACCCTGATCGTGAAGTGACTCTCGGCAGCGGCGAGGAGCGCGAGGAACGCGGCAAAGCAGGCGGCGATGATCGCGACCAGGAAGCGCGTGAACCTAAGGCAGGCCTCATCAAAGCGCGAGGCGCGGCGCAGGAGCGCGTTCGCCCACAGAGCCGCGAGGAGCGCGGCGCCCAATAGGGCGGGGGCGGCGTAGACATCGCGCGCAGTGGCGGCGAGCGACAGGAGCAGGAGAAAGGGCACGAATGCGCACAGCGCAAATCGCCACGGCGTGCCGGCCGTGAGGGCAGTGCCTGCCGTCGCAGGCGCGCGCACCTCCTGCCACGCGCGCGCGAGGGCTGCGGCAACGAGCGCGGTCCAGGGCAGTAGATACAGCGGCAGCTCGACAAGATACTTGCCCCACCAGTTCAAGTGGCCCTGCGCGTAGTCGTGCCCGGGTGTTGGGGCGAGAGCGCTAAAGCGCCCGGCGAGGTTGTCCCAGAAGAGCACGCGCAGCGAATCAGCGCCCCCGGGCGCGGCGGCCACCTCCATGATCCACGGACCTATCATCAGCACCTGCAGCGCCGCGCCCGCATAAAGCTCCCAGCGGCGCAGCTCCGACCAGCGCCTCTCCCACGCGATGAGCGCGCCGAGCGCCAGCGCCGGCACCAGCCATCCGGGTGCGCTTTTCGCCATGAAGCCGAACGCCGCCCCCGCATGCATGAGCGTGTAGCCCCAGAACTTGCGCGCGCCGCGGGCGGCGGTGTAGCCGCTGTAGGCCCCGAGGAGCGCAACCGCGGCGCCTGCGAGCAACGCCGCATCGGGCGCAAGCCAGATGGCCACGCGATAGTCGAGGAGCGCGGAGCCTGCGAGGAGCGCTGCAACGAGCGCCGCATCCCTGCCGGCCATGCGCGCGGCAAGCGTGCCAATGGCGGTCGCGACGATGAGCGCGTACAGAAGATTGGGCAGGCGCTCGAGGGCGGCGGAGTCGCCGAACGCGCCGATGGAAGTCGCGGCAAGCCAGTACGTAAGCGGCGGCTTCTCAAGAAAGGGCACGCCTGCAAGGTGGGGAATGGCACGATCGGTTTGCTGACTCATGCGCCAGGAGATGTCCGCTTCGCGCGGCTCATCCGGCGTCCACAGTCCGCGGTCAAACATGCCGAGGAGCCAAAGCGGCGCAAGCGCGAGAATGGCGATCCCAGGCCATGCGTGCCTGCGCGGGGCAGGCCGTGCCACATCGGCAAGATTCGTCGGGCTCATCGCGCGCCATGCCTCATCGTGAAAGCGCGCGATTGTAACGGGTGCAGCCTGTGGTGCGCTGCGCTTAGCCTTGCACCTGCGGCGCGCAAGTGCGCGACAATGCCGTCAATGGGTATTCGACCGACCGCGATGCGGCGAGCGCTGGCGCCTCCCAGCGCGATCTCGCGCCGGGTATTTGTGCAGGGCGTCGGCGGCGGTGCGCTTGCGCTCGCAGCCGGCGGCAGCCGTGCGCGCGGCGCGCCGTCGCCGTCGCCTGCGGTGCTCGACGGTAACGAGTTCGAGCTTGAGATCGGAAGCCTCGCGGTCAACTTCACAGGACGGCCACGGCTTGCGACCGCGGTCAACGCACGCCTGCCGGCGCCGCTACTGCGCTGGCGCGAGGGCGATCTCATCCGCGTGCGCGTGCGCAACCGCCTCTCGGCGCGCACTTCGATTCATTGGCACGGCCTGCTGCTGCCGGCAAATATGGACGGCGTACCGGGCTTGAGCTTTTCCGGCATCGACGCCGGCGCAACCTTCACCTATGAATTCCGGGCGCAGCAGTCGGGCACCTACTGGTACCACAGTCACGCGCGCTTCCAGGAGCAGACGGGCCTCTACGGAGCGATCATCATCGAGCCCGCCGGCGGCGAGCGTCACGCCGTGGAGCGCGACTACGTCGTCCTGCTCTCGGACTGGACGGACGAGGATCCGGAGCATATCTATGCGACGCTCAAGCGCGACAGCGAGTATTACAACTTCGCGCAACCCACCGTGGGTGGTTTCTTCGCCGAGGCACGCGCGCGCGGCTGGCGCGCGGCGCTCGCAGAGCGGCGCCTGTGGGGGCGGGCGCGCATGGACCCCACGGATCTTGTCGACGTATCCGGCTACACCTATACCTATTTGATGAATGGCGTAACTCCGGCGGGAAACTGGAGCGGCGAGTTTCGGCGCGGCGAGCGCATCAAATTGCGCTTCATCAACGGCTCCTCCATGAGCTTCTTCGATGTGCGCATTCCGGGGCTTGCGATGACGGTGGTGGCCGCGGACGGACAGGATGTCGAGCCGGTGAGCATCGAGGAGTTTCGCATCGGCGCGGGCGAGGTCTACGACGTCATCGTGCAGCCGCCCGAAGAGGCGGCCTACACGATATTTGCGCAGTCGATGGATGGCTCGGGCTTCGCGCGCGGGACGCTCGCGCCGCGCGAGGGCATGCGCGCGCCGGTGCCGGTCCTGGCGGCGCGCGCGCAGCTGTCGATGGCGGACATGGGCATGCGTGCGGGCATGGCGGCAATGCCCGGGATGGCGCAGCCAGAAGAGAAGGGCAATCCGGGAGTTGACATGCGCGTGAGCATCCCCGATGAGCGCCTCGATGATCCGGGGGTGGGCCTGCGCGACAACGGGCGGCGCGTCTTGACCTATGCGGATCTGCATACGCTCGGCGGCCCCCTCGATGCGCGGCCGCCGCGGCGCGAGATCCAATTGCATCTGACCGGCCACATGCAGCGCTTCATGTGGTCCTTCGATGGGCGCAAGTTCTCGGAGGCGCCGCCGCTCGAATTCCAGCACGGCGAGCGGCTGCGGCTCGTGTTGGTGAACGACAGCATGATGACGCATCCCATCCATCTGCACGGCATGTGGAGCGAAATCGAGTCCCCGGCGGGCGCATTCCAGGTGCGCAAGCACACGGTGCTGGTGCGTCCCGCGCAGAAGCTGAGCTACTGCGTGAGCGCGCTCGCCGCCGGGCGCTGGGCATTTCACTGCCATCTCCTCTATCACATGGAAGCGGGCATGTTTCGCGAGGTGACGGTTGCGGGCGCAGCTGCGTCTGTGGCCGCCATCGGCTCGTGAGCCCTGCCGTAGCGTTCGGTGCGCTCGTGCTTCTGGCATTTGCCCTCGTGCGCCCGGCAGGAGGCGAGAGCGCCATGGCGCGCGACATGGACATGAACGATGCGGCGCCGCTGGGAATGCTGTGGCTTGATCAGCTCGAATGGCGCGGCGCGGATCAACCCCAAGGGGCGGCCTGGCAGGCGGAAGGCTCGTATGGCGGCGACTACGACAAGGCGTGGATCCGCACCGAGGGCGAGCCCTACACGGCTGCGAGCGAGAACGCGCGCGCGGAGCTCTTCTGGGACCACGCGGTGAGCCCTTGGTGGAACCTTGAGCTGGGAGGGCGGCAGGACTTCGGCGCGGGACCCGCGCGCAGCTGGGCGGCGCTCGGGCTGCGCGGCGTTGCCCCGCAGGGTGTCGATGTGGAAGCTACGCTCTACGCCGGCGCCGCCTCGCGCACGGCCGCGCGGCTCAAATTCGAATACGCATTATTGTTCACGCAGAAGCTCGTACTGCAGCCGGAAATGGAAATGAATCTCTATGGCCGCGCCGATCCGGCGCGCGCCATAGGCGCGGG
>Ga0302324_100005266_pt1 | contig 28247 bp, 26 predicted proteins | sample Palsa_T0_1_FD_201949 | JGI IMG/M metagenome (GOLD analysis project Ga0302324, IMG submission 201949) | Peat permafrost microbial communities from Stordalen Mire near Abisko, Sweden - Palsa_T0_1 | ecosystem: Environmental > Terrestrial > Soil > Palsa > Peat permafrost | place: Sweden: Abisko...
ACAACAACAAGCCGAACATCTTCAGAGGTAACGAAACAGGGTGGGCTGGATCTCGAGAAAGAACCTCGATCCTCCGGTCGAGGCGGAGCTTTTTTCTTGACATCCCTTTTTATAGAACTCATTGACCGTGGCGGTTTTTAGTGTAAACGCTGTTAACAACAATTACTTCCGTTTTGCGCGTCAAATTCGCTCTGGGGTTGGCCAGAAACTACAGTGGCCACAGTATCCATAGATTCTCAGAGATGGATCGAAAAAGCCCCCAGCTTCCCGCGATACCGTAAATCACTCCCTTTCCATTTCTTCGGTATACCATCTCGACTAATTCCAGGTTGCCCATCACCCGCTCCAATCGTCGCTAGGCACCAATTTCCCAAAAGCCGACTTCTGGCCCGCGTCGTTGACATTTTGTCCGGGATCGTAACTTCCGGCTTGCCAGTCATCCGGAAGCGAAGAGGCCACGCTGCATCGAGCACGGTCAAGTTGACTCGATACACTCATTCGATGCTTGTACAAAGGCTAAGACCCTCGCGAGTAGAGGGACAACGCGAGCGTTCGGGTCGCTAATCGCGGGAATCGGAGAGCGCGGTCGATCTCGGCGGGTCTGTCGCCCGGAGTTGATCAAACGTGATAAACAGTTGTAGATTCTGTACGACGTCTGGGATCAAAACGCATCCATGTTCTTAATTTTAAAATGATTGCGCCAGCGGGTGCCTCACACGCTGTTTTTGCAATCGACGACTCCGTCCCTGGGTGCCCTCGAACTGTAGAGCCATGACATCCCTTCGCTGCTCAGGCGCGAGCTATTGTGGGAGACAACATGAGCAAAGTCCAGAAACGCTATCTGTTGATTGGCGGAGTTGTTGGCTCGATCGTCATCGCGCTGATTGTTGGAGCCCTGCGTCCGTCGAGCAAGGCTCTGGGAGCGCAGCCAAGCACGGTCGATGTAGAGGTCGTTCAAGTTCAGAAGGAGGATGTTCCGATTTACGCTGAGTGGATTGGCACGCTCGATGGTCTGGTCAATGCTGATGTCAGGGCGCAGGTTACTGGCTACCTGCTGAAGCAAGGCTATCAGGAGGGGGCTTTTGTGAAGCGGGGCCAACTCCTTTTCCAGATCGATCCGCGGCCTTTTCAGGCGGCGCTCGATCAGGCTGAAGGCCAGCTTGCACAGGCAAAGGCGGCGCTGGCCAACGCCGCAGCGGTTCAGCGTCGGACCGAGCTTGACGTCCAACGCTACAAGCCACTGGCAGAGCAACAGGCGGCCAGCCAACAAGATCTCGACAACGCAGTTCAGAATAACCTGGCCGCCCTCGCCACGGTAGAAACCGCCAAGGCCCAGATCAAGACGTATGAGGCTGCAGTGGAAACTGCGAAGATCAATCTGGACTTTACTCGCCTCGTTGCCCCCATTGACGGCATCGCGGGGCAAGCCCTGTTGCAAGTCGGCGCACTGGTCACACCTGGCAGCGGAATCGTCACTTCTGTCTCTACTGTGGATCCAATCAAGGTTTACTTCACCGTTGGTGAGCCGCAATATCTGGCATGGCGGCAACGTTTTCCAACGGACGCGAGCCGCCTGCAAGCCGACAGGGAACTACGCCTCCAACTCATTCTGGCAGACGGATCCATGTATCCACATGAAGGGAAGTTTTATTTTGCCGACCGACAAGTGGACCAGACCACCGGCGCGATTCGAATCGCCGGGCTCTTTCCCAATCCAAACAATATTTTGAGGCCGGGCGGTTATGCCAAAGTCCGCGCGGTCATCCGGACCCAGCCGGGGGCGTTGCTTGTGCCGCAACGGGCAGTATCGGAGTTGCAAGGCGGATACCAGGTTGCCGTCATTGGCGCCGACAACAAAGCTGACGTTCGAACGGTCACTGTCGGCGACCGGGTTGACAACCGATGGATCATCGTGAGCGGCCTGAATGCGGGAGACAGAGTCGTGGTTGAAGGAGTGCAGAGAATGCGCAGTGGTGTCCGTGTAAACGCCAAGCCCTTCGTCGCCCCGAATCAGGGATCGGCAGGCCAAGCATCGGCGAATCGATAAGGACGGATGACCCATGTCGAAATTTTTCATCAACCGTCCCATCGTTGCCATGGTGATTTCCATCGTCATGGTGTTGGTTGGTGCGCTCACCGTTCTGAGCTTGCCCGTCGCACAGTTTCCCAACATCACGCCACCCGAAATTCAAGTGCTCGCCACCTACGTCGGAGCCGACGCGCAGACCCTGGAGCAAGCGGTGGCTACTCCGATCGAGCAGCAGATGAACGGGGTAGACAACGAGAACTACATGTACTCGCTGAACGCCACGGGCAACTCAAGCACCAGCCTGATTGTCGACTTTGACGTAAAGACCGACCCGAATACCGATTTTATTCTCACGCAGTCGCGGGAGACGCAGGCTGCTTCGCAGCTTCCAACGGACGTCACGAACTACGGCGTTACGGTACGAAAATCGGTGACCGCTCCGCTGATGTGGGTTGCGCTTTATTCTCCGCACGGAACCTACGACGCAAGGTTTCTGGCGAACTACGCTTACATCAATCTCACCGATCCGATTCTTCGCTCGCCTGGAATCGGCAACGTGCAAGTATTCGGCGCCGGTCAATATGCGATGCGCCTTTGGGTAAAGCCGGACACGTTGGCGAAACTTAGCATAACGGTTCCGGAAATTGTTAGCGCGATTCAGTCACAAAACACTGTGAACCCAGCCGGCAAAGCGGGAGGCGAGCCCGCTCCGAAAGGCCAGGAATATACCTACACTGTTCTTGCGCAAGGGCGTCTCGTTTCGCCGGAAGAATTCGGCAACATCGTGGTTCGCGAGACGCCTGACGGTGCGACGGTGCGTGTGCGGGATGTCGCCCGAATCGAACTGGGGGCTCAAGACTACAGTGTTGCCGGACGTTTCAACGGCAAGCCGGGGGCGATTATTGCAGCCTACCAATTGCCCGGATCAAACGCAGTCGACGCAGCTGCCGGGGTCAAGCAGCTAATGGCGCAGATGAAAGAGCGCTTCCCCGAGGACATGGATTTCGCCGTTTCGCTGGACACGACTCTTTCCGTGACGCAGGGCATCAAGGAAATCGTTGAAACCCTTGTGATCGCGCTGGTCCTGGTCATCATCGTTGTTTTTCTATTCCTTCAGGGCTGGCGCGCAACTCTGATCCCGCTCCTGGCTGTGCCAGTTTCGCTTGTCGGAACGTTTGTGCTCTTCCCGCTGTTCGGTTTTTCCATCAATACACTCTCTCTCTTCGGGCTGGTCCTGGCGATCGGCCTGGTCGTCGATGACGCAATCGTCGTCGTGGAGGGCGTGGAGCGGCATATCGAAGAGGGCATGACTCCAAAGAATGCAGCGCTAAAGGCGATGGAGGAACTGTCGGGTCCCGTGGTAGGGATCGCGCTGGTTCTCTCCGCCGTGTTCGTGCCCACCGCCTTCATTCCCGGGATCACCGGCAGACTGTATCAGCAATTCGCGGTCACTATCGCCATCTCGGTAATTCTCTCGGCGTTCAACGCGCTGACGCTTAGTCCTGCTCTGGCCGCATTGCTTCTTCGACCGCGCGAAGAGAGCCATGGCCTGCTGCGGAGATTCTTCGATTGGTTTAACCGAGTTTTTGAGCGGGCCACTGAGGGCTATGTCAGTTGGAGCGGTGTCCTGCTCAAGAAAACAGCAGTGCTGGTCGTGCTTCTGCTGGTCTTTTGCCTCGCGGCAGGATTCTTCTCTAGTCGCGTGCCGTCGAGTTTCCTTCCCGATGAGGATCAGGGTTATGCATATGTGAATCTGCAGTTGCCCAATGACGCATCATTAGAGCGCACATCTCGGGCAGCGGCACAGATCGAAAACATTCTGGCGAACACACCGGGAGTGAAGTACACGACCAGCGTCATCGGCTTCAGTTTGCTCAGTTTTGTTCGCACCAGTTACAACGCGTTCTTTGTCGTCACGCTGAAACCGTGGGACGAGCGTACGTCGAGAGCCGAGCAGTTCCAGGCGATCAAGGCGCACCTGAATCAGCAGCTTTCCAAATTGCCGGCGGGAATCGCATTCAGTTTTTCGCCGCCGGCCATTCCGGGCGTCGGCACTGCGGGCGGATTCACGTTCATCCTCGAGGACCGCTCCGGCGGCAGCATCCAATTTTTGTCGCAAAACTTGAACACGTTTCTTGAGGCGGCGCGAAAGCGGCCGGAGATCGCGAGCCTGAGCACGACTTTTCTGCCGAGCGTTCCGCAGAAGTTCGTCGACGTCAACCGCGACAAAGTGCTGAAACAGGGCGTCAATCTTTCCGACGTCTATCGCACCATCCAGGCGTTCATGGGTGGATATTTCATCAACTACTTCAACCGCTTTGGCCGCCAGTGGCAGGTATACATCGAAGCCGAGAGCGAGGATCGCGCCAGCCCCGATAATGTCGGGCGATTCTATGTCCGCAACAACAAGGGCGAAAACGTTCCACTGTCTACGCTCACCACGGTGAAATCGCAGCTCGGCCCGGAATTCACCATGCGCTTCAACGAGTACCGCTGCGCACAGATCAACGGGAGCGCGGCGCCGGGCTACAGCGCGGATCAGGCGACCGCAGCCCTTGAAGAAGTGTTCAAACAAAGCATGCCGCGAGAGATGGGATTCGACTATTCCGGCATCTCGTATCTGGAACAGAAAGCGCGCCAGGGAGTGCCACCTGCAGCCATCTTTGGTCTGTCGCTGTTGTTCGTATTCCTGATTCTAGCGGCGCTTTATGAAAGCTGGTCGCTGCCCTTCAGCGTGCTGCTCAGCACGCCGGTGGCGATCTTTGGAGCGTTTTTCGTGCTGTGGCTGCGCCGCATTGTGCTCGGCGTTTTCCTGCCGCCGTATATGGTGCAGATTGAAACTGACGTCTACTCGCAGATCGGCTTGATCATGCTGATTGGCCTGGCGGCGAAGAACGCGATTTTGATCGTCGAGTTTGCCAAGGACCAGTACGAACACGGAAAACCGCTGGCCGACGCCGCGCTCGAAGGCGCGAGGCTCCGGCTGCGCCCGATCCTGATGACATCGTTCGCGTTTATCCTCGGCTGCGTTCCGCTGTGGACCGCGAGCGGGGCGGGTTCGGTAGCCCGCCAGATCATGGGAACGGCGGTGATCGACGGAATGCTCACTGCCAGCGCGATTGGAATCTTTTTTATACCCGGCATCTTTTATATGGTCGAGAAATGGTCGGGCGCGGGAAAGGAACCTGCATCCGGCATATTGCCAGCTGCGCCTTCACCCGCTCCGGGAGACTGAGGCTGCCACATGGTTGCGAAGAGACTGCGGGCTCGATGGAATTGTGCCGTGAACGCCAAGAAAATGAACACCGGAAGATTGCTGACCGTAATCGTCGGGTCGGCCATGTTGGTCGGTTGCATGGTTGGGCCTAAGTATCATCGCCCCGCCGTTCAGACTCCGAATTCTTTTCGAGATCTGGCAGACAATCCTCAGATTCAGGCGCAGGTTGCCTCCTATGCCGATCTTCCCTGGTGGCAGGTGTTTCAAGATGCGAAACTGCAGGAGATCATACGCACCGCACTCAAACAGAACTATGATTTGCAGATTGCCACGGAACGCATTAATGCCGCCCGCGCCCAACTTGCGATTACGCGATCTAGCCTGTTTCCGCAGGTATCGGGCAACGCTAATTTCAGCGGAGGCAAGGAAAACCTTCAACAGTCCCGGTACAACTTCCTGACCTTGACGGCCGACGCGGCATTCCAGTTGGATTTCTTCGGAAAGTTGCGCCGCGCCAGCGAAGCAGCGCGCGCGCAAATGCTGGCAACCGAAGATGCACGCCAGGTGGTCGCACTGACCCTGCTCAGCGATGTTGCGACCGACTATTTCACGCTGCTGCAACTTGACCTGCAGCTCGCGATCACGCGGGAGACCGTCAAGACACAGACCGATTCGGTCAAGCTTACCCAGCTGCGGCTCGACCACGGCGTTGCCACGAAGCTGGATGTGCTCCAGGCGCAGCAGGTCCTCGACACGGCGAATGCGCAGATTCCTGACCTGGAGCGGCAAATTGCCCAGGAGGAAGACGCGCTCAGCATCCTGCTCGGCAATTACCCGCAAGACATCGCGCGCGGGATTCCGCTGATCGAGCAAACACTCCCACCGGAGGTTCCGGCCGGGCTTCCATCGTCGATCCTCGAGCGTCGGCCAGATATTCGAGAGGCGGAACAAATCTTAGTCGCCGCGAACGCCGACATCGGAGTCGCGAAAGCACAGTTCTTCCCGCAAATCTCCCTGACCGGGGGCGGCGGAGGTTCATTTGGTCGCGACTCTGCTTTCCCAGGCCTCTTCTCCACGCAGCTAGGCATCTGGTCCTATGGCGCGCAGGTGAGCCAGCCGATCTTTACCGGAGGTGCACTGAAAGGCAATTTACATCTGGCTGAGTCTCAACAGCGACAAGCTCTCATCGCCTATCGACAGACGATCCAACGAGCCTTTGGCGACGTTTCCGATGCGCTCATCGGTTACGAGAAACTCCATCAGGTCCGAACACGCCAGCAGGATTCGGTCGCCGACCTGCAGGAGACCGTCCGCATCTCCACACTTCGCTACAAGGGGGGCACGACGACATACCTCGAAGTGCTCGACGGACAACGGTCGCTTTACGGTGCCGAACTGACGCTCGCAGCAGCTCGCGGGGATGAATACCGCAGCCTCGTTCAACTCTACAAGGCACTCGGCGGAGGCTGGCAGCAGTAAAATCGTCGGTCAGTGTTGGGAGCGTCTCTCGAAACGCCCGGTATTTGAACCGTTGCGAAGCGGCAAGCGGCGATAGCGAATAATCCAGGCGATGCGCGAATGCCGGGGAAGCCTGCATCTTCTTGGCACGGGTTTCATCCAAAGCGGAGTGCATTGTCGTTATAGTGTCGTCTAGCCGAAGCGAGGAGTTGATGGATGTTTGAGAGCATTCTCTGCCAGGTAACGGAGTATGATCCTGACGTCCTAGAGTCCCTGATTGGGCTCGCAGTCGAAATTGCGCGCGAGGGCCGAGAGGGAAGACGGGTAGGCACGCTTTTTACACTCGGGGATGAGAGTGCCGTGCTCGCGAGATCCAGACCGTTGATTTTGGATCCGTTGCTGGGGCATCCTGAGGCTTCACGACATGTCACCAATCTCAATCTACGCGGAACGATCAAGGAACTGGCGCAGCTGGATGGCGGGTTCGTGGTCAGTCGGGAAGGAATTGTCCTTTCCGCGTGCCGCTATCTCGATGCCGTGGCCGCACAGGTGGACGTGCCGTTGGGACTCGGCAGTCGTCACATTGCCGCCGCGAATATGAGTGCTGTCACCAAGGCGGTGGGCATTGTGGTTTCTGAGAGTTCGGTGGTGAGACTTTTCTGTCACGGAAAACTGGTCGGCGAAATCATTCCCGAGGTTTGGATGATGGACCACGCCCACCTGCGCGGTACCGCGAAGAGGGAACAAGTCGGTGAACTGACGATTCTGACGCCAAATCTCCGACCAGCCTCGATCGCGAAGTGAGCATACCAACCGGTGATACACACGGGACTGAAACTCATGACAACCCTGCAGGAATTCAGGTGTGAAGTCTGTGGACTGGTGACCACGAATCCGGTCCACTGGTTCGTGATTCGATGTGGAAATTCCGAACTTACCGTGCAAAGGTGGAATTCTGAAACCGCCGGCGCGGCCGGAGCCCGACACTACTGCGGTGAAGCTCACGCCGAAGTGTACATCAGTCGCTGGTTTGACTCAGTGTGTGCACCGCCGAAGCCAAGTTTCCTGTAGCGCTTGACCCGCGATTCGAGATTCAGCAACAACTGGACCGTGCGAAGCGAGTTCTTGACCGTTTGCCAATGTCCCAGCAGTGCGGTCTGTTCCTGGCGAACGATCCAAATTAGGCCCGTGGGAACTGGGCTGCGACTGTTTCGCGTTTTAGAGCACGAACGAAACTGAACATTGGTCTAAAGGGGGAAAGAAGGGAGAGCAGGGGATGAAAATATTGCTCGTTTCATTTGTCGTGGTTTGTTTGTCGGCGTTTTTTATGGAGTGATTCGCGTGAAGAGCCCGGCGCCGCCGATCGTGGCCCTCCTCGGTCTTCTAGGCATGGTGCTCGGAGAACAGTTCGGGGGCTGCATACTAACGAAGAAGGTCAGCCTGACGCATGCTGCTTCGGTCTGTCTGGTGGGTGAGCGTTGGACCATCGGTCAAATGTGCAATCTGTAGTATCCGCCCAGCAAGATCCGGATTGATAAAAAGGGTAGGCAAGCAGTGCTTCAGGCATGGCTTGTTGCTAACCCGTCGCGACAAGGAGATCCCAATGCGTAAGATCGGAGCGCTTGGCCTGATCGTTATCACGATTTATCTGACAGACGGAATTTTCCGCCTGTCTCCGTTTTCTCGTGTGGCGCTGGCAGCGGCCCAAGAGACTGCGGCCAGCTCAGACTTTGCTGTAGCGCCGCAATACGGTACGGCCCACGTATACGCCGAACCGAGAGATTTCGACCACTTCGTCGCCGCTCTTCTGGCCACTTTCGGCGGCAGTTCCTCCAAGCCGGCCGTCATTACCGTGACGCCAACTCCGAGCAGCACCATATGGCAGGCAGTGTCTACCCCCGTGGGGATCTTTTCAGTTTTCGGTTTTCAGACGCCGGTCCCGTATCCGTTCGGCGCGGAAAGGACAGGCTATTTGGTGACGGACATGGACGCGGCTGTCCGAGCCGCGCGCGCTGATGGCGCTGACGTACTGGTCAGTCCGTTTAACGATCCGATCGGGCGCGATGTGATCATCCAATGGCCCGGCGGCGTGATTATGCAACTCTATTGGCATAACACCCCGCCGTCCGGCGCACCGCTCCAGACTATTCCAGAAAACCGCGTCTATGTGTCAGCCGATCGGGTGGCCGGGTTCATTCGCAGTTTCCTTGCCTTCTCTCGTGGCAAAGTCATCTCCGATGAGGCACATGCGCCCGGCGTAGAGATCGGGCGGCCGGCCGACACCTATCGGCGAATTCGGATCCAATCGAACTTCGGCAAGATGACCGTGCTCGTGACGGATGGCCATCTTCCGTATCCCTACGGACGGGAGACGACCGGCTATGAGGTCGCGAACCTCACGGATACTCTCGCCAAGGCCAAAGCAGCCGGAGTCGCGGTTCTGGTCGCTACCTATTCCACCGATCAGCGAAATGCGGCCCTCGTGCAATTCCCCGGTGGCTACATCGCCGAGATCCACTCATCGACCGGCAAATAGATTTTGCCGGAAGCGAGAAGGCTCGGTCACTCGGCGCCTCCAAGCCGCATTTCGAACGGCGAACATTTCGACAAGATTGAATGAGGCCATGAGCGTGATTCAGTGGAAGCAGATGGTTGAGGCGACAGAATCGACGCGAATCCTCTCAATCTTGGCACTGGCATTCCTCGCAGATGCTCGAGGAGTGGATGCACAGCCCCCAGGTTCTCGTTTCCTTCGCGCATGATTACAAGACTGGGAAACCGATCCCTGCTGATCTGGTGGCGCGCATGAATCGCGCTTCTGCATTTGGTCGCGCAATTGACGTTACGTTCCAGAACGCGATGTCCGAGGTCTCATACAATGTCTATAACGGCAGGCCAGAAAAGGTCGATCTGGAAGCAATCTTTCCCGACGCGTTCCGGCGCTACTCATTGCTCGCTCCTGTCCCCGCGGACGCCCACATGTATGCAAACTTTATTTATCTCGCGGGCGATCGCTACTACAACTATATGTGGGACCTGGTCATAGCCGAGGATTTCTTCCAGCAGTTTGACGAACACAACCTGTTCGCTGGCGATACTCCCACGCGCTACCGGAGGCTGGTATTGGAGCCGGGCGGGTCGATGTCAGCGAGCGATCTGGTGAAGAATTTCCTCGGCCGTCCGCAGAACATGACGGCCTTCCAAAAGTGGATGGGCGAGAAATTTGAGAGCGCACCCCAGAGCACACCGGGAAGCGAACATTGAATAAGAGCGGGCCAGGCCAGCCGTAGCAGCATTCGTGGCTCATTCCTGCCACATGAGGACGGTTCCGGGCGGATTGTCGGCAAACCGGAAACTATCCGGAAACGAGCTTGGGGAGATCAATCGCGATCTCCTCGATGCCGACTTCTGGCCAGCGTCAAAGTCCGCGATCAAAGTGTCGCATCCGCTCCGCCGTGACTCAGGCAGAAGCAGCAATCGCAATCGCCACCTCTCTCCATCGGTAAACACTAGCCGAGTTGTCGTTACCGATCGCATCCCAATCTGGATTCCTTCCGCGTAAACGAAAAGCTGGCCACAATTCTGTCAGGCTTCCGCTGAAGTGGGATCGATCACTGACTTGACTTCTGAGACACAGTTCGCCGGGAAGCCTCCTTGTTCCGCGTGTTCTCGAACCATCTTTTCGTCCGGGGCAATGTAGACGCAATAAATCTTGTCTGCTGTTACGTAGCTGTGCAACCACTGGATCGTCGGTCCGAGTTTATTAAGAACACTGCAGGATTTCTGTGATATGGTCCGGACTTCTTCCTGGGTCGCATTTCCAATTCCCGGGACGTCGCGCTCGATGACGTACTTAGGCATGTTTCTATCCTGTCCTTTCTCTGTTGTTTGATCAGTTTGCAAGCAAATGGCGGGAGGCTAACGCTTCGCTGGTTCGCGGCGCGCAGCCTCCCCATCCGTCTTTCCACTGGTACCTTATTCACCGGTGCAAGTCACCTGATTGTTCCAGTCCACATAGGCACCCTGGGGGTTAGCCCTCCAGGCCCAGACATGCAGCTCAAAGAATGCAGGTATGTTGAAGCGGTTTGGGCTGTCAACGAATTGGAAGACTTGACCATCCAGTACCGGAGGAGTGTTGTTGTTATTCTGCAGCCAGGCGTCCGCAAAGACTATGAACTCGACGCCGACCAGCCGCATGGCGCCCTTCGATGGCTCATAGATCAGGGCTTGCGGTTGTGAGGCATCAATGGTGCCCGCGCTTAGCAGCGTGCCGTTGACGTAGTGCACACCCATGGCACCGTGGTCCTGACCGGTCACGCAGCCGAGGAAAGGCGCGTAACCGGCCGCAGTGGCGGCGTTGACGTTAATGTACTGCTGCGTGCCGGCGCGGACGAGCTGAACGAGGCTGGACGAACTGGCCGCTGAATCGGGTTGCATCTCATGCTGCGCCAAAGCAATGGACGAAAGTGACAGGACGGCAACAAACAACGCAGACGCATGCCGCGTGATAAACCCTTTGGTTTTCATATAGTTCTCCTTGTTTGAGTGCACATTGAAGATTCCTCCCACTGGGAAGTTCTTGTGCTCTATCTCTAACAGCGCAACTGCGGGGCAAATCTGATCATGGGTTTAAAAAAAATTCTCCGCGACGCAGAAACCTTGCTCGGCGGGACCTTCGAAGGTTGACATTTGAAGCGGCCATCGCTAGGCTTGCTCGCAACCTCCTCCCCCTTTGAGGCCTCTTCGTGGGGCAGAACTCTACACATGAGATTACGAAGCTTTTGCAGGGCTGGCAGGGCCGCGACCGCGCCGCCCTCGATGCCTTGTTGCCGGCTGTTTATGAAGAACTGCGCCGCCTGGCCCACCGCGAACTCCGCAACGAGCGTCCGGACCACACTCTGCAAAGTGCAGCGCTGGTGAATGAAGCGTATCTGCGGCTGTTTCGGATGCAGCCTCCGCAGTGGGAAAGCCGCACCCATTTTTTCGCCATCGCTGCGCAGCTGATACGGCAGATTCTGGTCGACTACGCCCGGCGCCGGCGTGCCGGGAAGCGGGGCGCAGGTCAGGTTGCAGTGCCCCTGGAAGACGCATCCCAGCTCTCGCGCGGTAAAGGCGTTGACGTGGTGGTTCTCGACGACGCTCTGAAAGCTCTGGCCGAACTGGATCCACGGAAAGCGAAAGTGGTCGAGCTGCGTTTTTTCGGGGGACTGACCTTCGCGGAGACGGCCGAGGTGCTCGACGTATCGTCGGTTACAGTGTCTCGCGACTGGAGCACCGCGCGAGCCTGGCTCCATCGTGAAATGAATCGCGGATCGTAATGGATGCTGAACGCTGGAAACGTGTGGACGATTTATTGCAGGCGGCAGTGCGTTTGCCTGCGGACGAGCAAGAAGCTTTCTTACGCCAGGCTTGCGCTGGCGACGATCTGCTAGCCCAGGAAGTCAAGTCCCTATTGCGCTCTCACGGGGAATTGGGCGATTTCCTGGAAAAAGCCGCCCTCGAGGGTGGGATACAGAACGTTGCCCCGACGGACGCACCCGGCAACCGCGACCTCGTCGGCCAAACCGTTGCACACTACGAGGTGCTTCGGCGACTGGGCAGCGGCGGCATGGGCGTGGTTTACGAAGCGAAAGACATACGCCTGGGACGCCGGGTCGCTTTGAAAGTCCTGCCAGAGAAGCTGATAGGGGACGAGAGAGCGCTCCGGCGGTTTGCGCGCGAAGCCCGCGCCGCCTCTTCCTTGAATCACCCCAACATCTGCACTATCTATGAAGTAGAAGAGCACGACCATCAGCCGGTGATCGTCATGGAATTGCTGGAAGGGGTGAGCCTAAACCAGCGAATCCGAGAAGGACCGATTTCAAACGACGAGCTCTTGGATTTTGGAATTCAGGCATCCGACGCCCTGGAAGCGGCGCATGCGAAAGGGATTATCCACCGGGACATGAAGCCGGGAAATATGTTCATCGTCGGCCACAGGCGGATGAAGATCCTGGATTTCGGGTTGGCCAAGGTGTTCGGCCCTCAGGTCGCGGTAGGCCAATTCGAAGACCAATCCGAGGAGGAGGCGCTTACCCTGGATGGCGTTATTCCGGGCACAACTTCCTATATGTCTCCGGAGCAAGTGCGCGGAGAAGAGATTGACGCGCGCAGCGATCTGTTTTCTTTCGGTGTAGTCCTGTACGAAATGGCCACCGGCCGCCGACCCTTCGTTGGCAAGAATCGTGTACTGCTGATGGATGCGATCCTGAATGCGAAGCCAGCCGCTGCCACAAAGGCGAATTCGTCCTTACCCGCCGCTCTGGAAATCATCCTTGCAAGAGCGCTGGAAAAAAAACGCGAGAATCGCTTCCAGCGTGCCGCCGACATTGGCTTGGCCTTAAAGCAAGTCAAGGGGGAAACGGAAAAAGCTCCCTCGGCTGTTGCCAACGCCGCGCCCGCACTGCCAAACTCCCGACCGGCACGAAACATCTTTACCCGATATCTGGCGCGGGAGTTTGCAGCCATACGAGACCACTTCTCGGAGAAGCCAGTTGAGCACGTCGAGACCCTTACGGCGAACCTTCCTGTGCAGCGAACCGGGTTCGTGGGACGGGAAAAAGAAATAGCCGCCGTCAAAGAACTCCTGCTGCGTCAGGATGTGCGCCTGGTCACCATTACGGGTCTGGGCGGGATCGGCAAAACGCGGCTTGCGGTGCAGGTGGCGGGTGGCCTTGGCGAGCGCTTTCCGGGCGGCGCCTATTTTGTTCCCCTTTCCGCCCTAAGCGATCCGGGCTTGATCGCTGCCACAATCGTTCAGGCGTTGGGAATCCGGGAGGCCGGAGCTCAGTCGGCGCTCGAAATCCTAAAACGTAATTTACAGGACTCATCGCGCGCGCCCATCCTGCTCCTGCTGGACAATTTCGAGCATCTGGTTCTGGCGGCGCCCACCGTGGCCGACCTCCTGGCAAGTTGTCCCAATCTCAGAATCATGGTAACCAGCCGAGCAGCGCTGCACGTGTACGGAGAACATGAATTTCCGGTGCCCCCACTGTCGCTGCCGGATTCCCGTTCCAAGCCCTCAGTGGAAATCCTGTCTCGGTGCCCGGCAGTCGCGCTGTTCGTACAACGCGCTGTCGCCGCCAAGCCAGATTTTGGGCTTAATCCAGAAAATGCACCTGTCGTTGCCGAGATTTGCGCCCGGTTGGATGGTCTGCCTCTGGCGATTGAGCTCGCCGCTGCTCGCGTCAAAGTCCTTTCGCCCCCTTTGATGCTGACGCGCCTGGCAAGCCGGTTGCAACTATTGACTGGAGGCGCGCGGGACCTGCCGCAGCGGCAACAGACGCTTCGTGCCGCGATCGACTGGAGCTACGACCTGTTGAGTGCTCCCGAGCAGAAGCTTTTTCGAAGATTATCGGTGTTCGTGGGCGGCTGCAATCTGGAAGGCGTGGAAGCCGTTTGCGACACCAAAGTCGATCTCGATTTGGACCTGCTCGACGGTATGGCATCCATGGTGGACAAAAGCCTGGTGCAGCAAGTCGAGCCCTCGAAAGGGGAATCGCGGTTTGTCATGCTGGACACGATGCGGGAATACGCTCTGGAAAAGCTGGAGGCAAGCGGAGAACTGCCCTTGACGAAACGCGCTCATGCCGCCTACTGCCTGGTGCTGGCAGAAGAAGAGGCTACGGAACAGTGCCGTGCGCAACCAGCGGAATGGCAGGAACGCTTCGCGCTCGAATACGACAATTTTCGTGCCGGCCTTGACTGGCTCACAGAAACCGGAGATGCGGAGTGGGGCCTGCGTCTCGGGACAGCGCTGTTTCGTTTTTGGGAGACTCGAGAGTATCTCGCCGAAGGCAGGGACAGGCTGGGTAAGCTGCTGAACCTCGCAGGAGCGCAGGTTCTTACGAAGCCGCGGGCGCGAGCGCTGTTTGCCGCAGGGGTGCTCGCCGGGGAGCAGGGAGATTACGCCTCGGCGGATACGCTTCTTGGCGAGAGTCAGGACATCGCGCATCAGTTGGGGGACAAAACCGGCGTCGCTGTCTGTCAAAACGCACTGGCTGTTTTGGCTTGCGACCGGGGAGACGTGGCCAGATCGCGCGCCCTGTTTGAAGAAAGCCTTTTGCTGTGGAGAGAACTGGGCGATCGGAAGGCCGTCGCCCGCGCGCTTAGTAACCTGGCCAATGTCCTCAAGGTACAGGGAGACTATGACCGCGTGCGCCCGCTACAGGCGGAATGCCTTTCGATCTTCCGAGAACTAGGAGACCGGACAGGCATCGCCTGGTCGCTGAACTACCAGGGCGATGTTGCACGTGATGATGGTGACACCGCCGCCGCGCGGACGTTGTATGAACAAGGCTTGGAAATTTTTCGCGAGCTCGGGGACCGGTGGGGCATTGCTGGAACGCTTGCCGATCTTGGGAGTCTGGCAAGAGAACAGGGAAACTATTCCGCCGCGCACTCTCTATACGCCGAAAGCATAAAACTCTTTCAAGAACTGGATCACAAACGCGGAATTGCTCGCTTGTTGGAGTGTTCCGCATGCTCGGCGGCTGCTCAACACGAGGCCGAGCGTTCGCTGCGGCTGGCAGGTGCCGCGGCTGCGTTGCGCCAAAATATTGGCGCTCCGCTCACTGCGGCGGAACAAGTGAAACTGGAAACAAGTTTGCAGGCGGCCCGGCAGTCGTTGACTGACAGGGCTGGCAAAAAGGCGTGGTCAGAAGGTTGGGCTTTGCCGGTCGAAAAAGCTATTGAAGAAGTGCTGATGCCCGAGACATCCTCTCCCTATTGCTAGTTGTCGGTAAGCTAGCTGCGCGGGCGCTGGCGTCGAACGAAACTCCCACACTGGAAATTTTAACCTGAGCTTATCCACCACCCATTGTCGGGTCGAGAAGTCGCCGCACAGCAGAAATGCGGTTGGCAGGAATTCCAACGCGCTTAGCGTGTTCCTGGATGATCGCTTCGTCCGGGGCGAGATAGACGCAGTACACTTTATCGCCGGTTACGTAACTATGGAGCCACTGGATCTCGGGCCCCAACGCCTTCAGAACGTTGACCGACTTTTGGGAAACTTCCCGTAATTGGGCTTCCGTCAGATTTCCGGCGCCCGGGATTTCCCGCTCGATGACAAATTTAGGCACGGCCCCCCCGATGCCCACCGATGCTACCATGCAGGTGCAGCGGCTTCAACACGGCATGGCCGGAAGCTGTCTGGGGCCAGCAAAAATGGCCAAGAATAGGAACGAGGTTGCCATGGATATTCGATCGCTTCAGAAGCCGCTGAAAGAGCAATACCGCAATGACCCCACTACATCGAAAATCAAAATCCGTGCGAAAGGTGGACAGACCGATGTTCCGGTAGCCTGCTCCGTCGATATCGGACGTGCCATCTACCAAGCCGAAGCGCACAGCGGAGTTGGAGGCGCCGGTGCCGGCGCCTGTTCCGGTGACCTTTTGCTTGGGGCGTTGGCAGCTTGCGCGCAGATCACGTGTCAGATGGTGGCCGCGGCTATGGGCATACCGACCGAACGCATTGAGGTAACGGTAGAGGGAGACATGGATCTCCGAGGTACCCTCGGCATTGCGAAAGACGTCCCGGTAGGCTTTGAAAGCATTCATCTTCATTTCGATGTTGCTGCACCTAAAGCAACACCGGAACAACTGCGCGCCTTGCAGGAGAAAACAGAACAATATTGCGTTGTGATGCAAACCTTAATGCGGCCCCCGAGTCTGCAAACCGATTGGGCCGGTCACGATTGAACCCCTGTCGCGATAAGTCGTTAGATGTCTCGACTTGCCTCTCTACGAATGACAGTTGTTGTGATCAACGCCCGATCCTAAGCAACCGGAAGCGCGAAGGAGGAAATTTGTTCCACCAACGAGGCTTGCAAAGTCCACCTGCTAGTGGGCGCATAGTTTGCAAAACCGAAGGTTCGTGAAGTCAATCTGGTGATTGCGCCCGCATTACAGGATAACCGGAAGTTGTTCCATGCCAGAAGTCGTCTCTGGGAAGTCCGCCGCGGACAATCGCCGAAACTCCTCGCTATCTGCCTGCGTTTTCGGATTGGTCCCGATAAACGAGCTTGCGGCCACCGAACTATCAACGTCTATTGATTGGCCAGAAACGGGCTTGGAGGAATCGATTCATGATCTCCTCGAGCCGACTTCTGGCCCTGGAATAGCTTTCGGGTTGCCGTCACTCGGGAAAACGAGAAATAACAGGTGTCGTGGCGTAATCCCTCGCGGGAGACTGAATCCTCAATACACGATTCGTCCCTGCGCTATGATGGCTCGTCGTCAGGTTTGCTTTCCTCCACGGAAAGACCCGAAGGAGAAATTCCATGGCAATCAACACTCGACGCAACTTCTTTGGCAAGATCGCGGCGATTGCGGCTCTCGTAGCCGGCTCGCCGAAGCTCTTCTCTCAACAAGCTGCTCACCAGCAGGCTGCTCCTGCTGGTGCACCCACGCATGGAGGCGCACCCGCGGACGCACCTGGCGGAGATACGCTTCGTCGTTCCGGCGACGGTAACCACACACACGATGGCATCTACTATTTCTCCGGCACGGGTTCCAATGACGGCTACGCCAAAGAGGATCACGTCCTGGTGACGGATCCGTTCGAAAAGCACGTCACGCGCACCATGGACGCCCTCAGGAAGTCGGTCGAGCGTGCCGGCTGCACCATCGACAGCATCATCCATCTCCAGGTTTTTCTCTGTCTGCCCCTCGCCGACGGTATCGCGATGCCGACCGGAAAGGCACGGTTCGATGCGCACAAAGCGCAATACGACGCGTTGAACAAAATTTACGGGACGTATTTCTCCCCAGGCAAGGCTCCGTCCCGTGCCTGCATGGCTCTGGAATGGATTCCCGGCGATTCGCTAATTGAAATCGTAGGCAGCGCAAGGGTCGTTACTCCTACCACCGCGCTTGCTGACAAGTAGTTTCGCGAGAGATTTTGGAGGGACGCTACTTATGAATTTGAAGTTCGGTTGGAATCGCCGTTCATTTCTAGCTGCGCTTGGGGCCGCCGGCGGTACCCTGTTCGGCTCCGCCAAGTTAAGCGCGGCTAGCATCTTTGGCAAGAAACCCAAGGCACCCACGCCAACTGTCGACGGCGACTCCATCGTGCCCATCACCACCGGCCTTGGTTCCACTGGCGACGTCTACTCCGAGCTGGGAGTCACCCCTCTCGTCAACATCAACGGCACCGTAACCGTCATCGGCGGGTCGGTGATGAAGCCGGAAGTCATAGAGCTGATGCGGAGAGGCAACGAGCACTTCGTTTTGCTCGACGAACTTGAGATCGCAGCCGGTAAGTTCATCGCGAAACTGTGCAAATCCCCCGCGGGATACACCGGTCTGGTAACGGGTGGTGCAGCCGCAGCCATGGTGGTCGCCTACGCCGGCATGATGACCGAAGACCTTGAGCCCCGCATGCGCGACATTCCCGACGTCAGCGGGTTCCCCAGGAACGAAGTCATCATCCAGAAGACCCATCGATATCCGTTTGATCACCAGATCCGCCAGACCGGGGCCAAGCTGGTCGAAGTCGAGACGCGCGAAGAGATGATCGCCGCCATCAATCCGAAAACGGTGGCTATCCACTTCACCAATATCCTGTCCGACAAGGGCAAGGTAAGCGGGCCGGAGACGGTCGAAATCGCGCGGGCACACAACCTCTATAGCTTCAACGATGCGGCCGCGGACGTGCCCCCGAAAGAGCGGCTCTGGGAGTATCCGGCACTCGGCTTCGACATGGTCACCTTCAGCGGGGGCAAGGACATTCGCGGACCGCAGGCCGCCGGCATCCTGATCGGCAAGGAAGAGCTGATCCATTATGCCTTGCTGAACATGAGCCCGCAGGAAGATCGGGTCGGCCGTTGCTGCAAGGTCGGCAAAGAGACCATTTTCGGCATGCTCAAGGCGCTCGAGATTTTCGTCAATCAGGACTTCGACGCCTCGCTGAGGATCTACGACGAGCGCGCACAAGTCATCACCGATGCGGTGAAGAAGTTCGGAGTGATGGCGCTCCCTCGCCAGTTCAACCCCCAGGCTCTCGGGAACGTGACTCCGCGTTACAGCTGGCAGATCGATCCCTCGAAGCTCAACATCACCGGACGGGAGGTCATGCAGAAACTGGCCGACACCCGGCCGATCGCTATCGGCAGCATGGGCGCAGGTGCTAGCGGCATGCGGGGACGCAATCCTGACGCGCCCGCCGCTGACAATCACGGCGAGCATCATGGCCACTCCAGCGACCCCAACAGCTTCGGCTTCGCCGTTTGGCAACTGAAGGACGGCGAGGACAAGATGATCGCGGACCGCTTGGTCGACATCTTCAGCGCGGTTCCACAGGCCTAGGCTTTCGAACGAAACAACAACCGCAATGCTGCATTCAGTAGCCTGAAGTGCGGCGGCGGCGAATCGATTCAGCTACGCGCAAAAGAAGCGGCTCGTTGGAGCCGAAAGATCGGGTTCTGGGCGGATGGTCGGCAAACAGGAAGTTATGTAGATCCTGCCCCTAGAACGGCAAGGCGGAGATTTAACCACGGCGTTTTCTCCTTCAGCTTTTTCCCGCTAGGAACAATCCGATTGTTGAATTGGTTTGTAATCGGCGAGACCGCGAGAAAAATCTTGCGGATGAATCGCCTCTGGCAGAATGCTATTGTACGAAATTAAAATGCGTATGTAAACAATTGATAATAAACGGATTATTGGTGGAGGCGGCGGGAGTCGAACCCGCGTCCGAAAATGTTACTGGTCAAGAGACTACATGCTTATTCCAGTTCATGCCCCAGGCATTACCCTGGGACGTTCGCGGCCCACGCTCAGAACGGACAAGAAACGCTAGCCGCTAGCCTGAGGTCTTAGCCTCCCCGCCCAGACGTAGCGGGGAAGAGCAACCCTCTGTGTGACGCTCGCTCACCGCCCGAGGGCGAAGCGGTGGAAAGCGGCCGCCTAAACTAGTTAGGCTGCGTATGCCATTTGTTGATTGGCAATTATCATTTTGCCCACGATTACGGGTGTGTGCACCCCGGCATGCCTCTTGGCCGCAAGCATCTCCGTCGAAGCCGTGACGCCCCCACTGGTGGGATTGGCCATACTCAAAGAGCTACTTTTAGACTAGGTTTCTCAACACTGGAAGTCAATCGGTTAGATGAGGGAGTGAGGGCCGCGGTCTCAGCCTCCCTGCGCACGTTACCTGGCGAAGCCAATTTTGTTGATAAAATGCCATAAATTGTGCTTGACAAATTAAGTTTATTAATTTGTATATTCATGATGTCAATATAAGACATGACTGATATTAAGAAATCTTTGACCGATTGGCAGGAGCTGACCCAACTCACCCGAGGGCAGCGGATCGTGATGGAGCGCGTCCGGATCGCCGAGAAAGATGTCGCCATCGAGGGCAGCTTTGAGCTTCCCCAACTGGCTCGGCTGCCTTTGGAAGACCAGGTGTTCATCACGGCCTTCGTTCGCTCTCACGGCTCCATAAAAGAAATGGAGCGGGTCTTTGGGGTTAGCTACCCGACTATCAAGGCGCGGCTGACTCGGATCGCTGACAGTCTTGAGTTTGTAGAGACCAACCCGAATCCGTCGAAGAGCGAGATCCTGGAACGCCTGCGTTGTGGAGAAACCACGCCGGAGGAAGCGATCCGGGAGATGGAGGCGCTGAAATGATCCCATTTGTAGCGGTTGTGAGTTTGCGCGGCCGGGAAAGCCGGACGCTTCGGATCTGGGTTCCACTGATCTTATTATGGTTGCTGCTTGTGCCCGTTGTGTTGGTGCTATCGCCGCTGATTTTCGTCGGCTGCCTGGCTTGCCGGGTGAACCCCTTCTGCGTATTCTCCGTTGCTTGGCAGATTTTGCGGGCGCTGAATGACACCGAGTGCGAAATTGAACACCGCAGCGCGGGAGTATCGATTTGTGTTTTCTAAGAACCGAATATACGAGGAGTCGAATATGAATGAACATCGCCGTCAAATTCTGCAGATGCTGTCCGAAGGAAAAATCAACGCAGACGAAGCGGAGCGCCTGATCGCGGCGGCCGAGGAACCGTCCGCTAGCCAATCGTCGGACAATGTTGCCGGTTCGGAAGCGAAGGCGCGGCCGAAATATCTTCGGATACAGGTGGACGCGGAGGATCATGATGGGCACGAAGGCCCGACCAAGGTGAACGTCCGCGTGCCCATGCAATTGCTTCGTGCCGGAGTGAAACTGGCCGGCTTGATTCCGGCGCAAGCCCTGCATCGGGCGAATGATGCCATCCACGAGCAAGGCATACCGTTTGATCTCACCCAGATCAAGCCTGAAAACCTCGAGGATCTGATTGACCAGCTCAATGACTTGACCGTCGACGTCGACCAGAAAGACCACGAATCAAAAGTGAAGGTCAAGGTGTTCTGCGAGTAAGGAAGCCTGCCGGGTGACTTATTCTGGAAACTATTCTGGAACCAAGGGCTGGGACGGGCCATCTATGGCTGGAGGAGAATTCATAACATGACTTCCACATTGGTTGCTGATCAGAAGAGTTCGACGGGAACCGGAAAAGCATATCCGGCGAAAGCGTATGCGGCGCAGGGCGCAGCTTTAGGGCTGGCGCCGGCAGCGATTCGGCGTCGCGAGCCCGGTCCGACCGACGTGCAGATCGATATTTTGTATTGCGGCGTGTGCCACTCTGATCTGCACCAGGTGCGCAATGAGTGGGAACAAATGATGCCCACGGTTTATCCCTGCGTGCCCGGACACGAAATTGTGGGTCGCGTGGCCAAAGCCGGTGGCGCGGTCAAAAAGTTCAAGGAGGGCGATCTGGCTGCGGTGGGCTGCATGGTCGATTCCGACCGCGTCTGCCCCAACTGCCGCGCCGGCAATGAGCAGTTCTGCGACAGCATGCCGACCTTCACCTACAACGCCGAGGACAAGCACCTGGGTGGGGTGACCTACGGCGGATATTCCGACAGCATCGTGGTCGACGAAGCTTTCGTGCTGCGCGTCCCGGAGAAACTGGATCCGGCCGCGACCGCGCCGCTGCTGTGCGCCGGCATTACCACCTATTCTCCAATGCGCCACTGGAATGTGCGCAACGGCCAGAAGGTGGGCGTGGTGGGCTTGGGTGGCCTGGGGCATATGGGAGTGAAATTTGCCCATGCCTTTGGGGCGCACGTGGTGTTGTTTACGACCTCGGCGAACAAAGTCGCCGATGGGCTGCGGCTGGGCGCGCACGAGGTCGTAATCTCAAAGAACGAAGCCGAGATGGCGAAGCACGCGGGCAGCTTCGACTTCATTCTGGACACGGTTTCCGCCGAACACAACTTGAACTCTTTTCTGGATCTGGTCAAGCTCGACGGCACTCTGACGCTGGTCGGAGCATCTCCCACGCCGCTGCCGCTGGCGGTTGGCAGTTTGCTGTTCCGGCGGCGTTCGCTGGCGGGTTCCATTATCGGGGGCATTCGGGAGACGCAGGAGATGCTCGATTTCTGCGCCGAGCACAACATCGTCTCGGATATCGAGCTGATCCGGATTCAGCAGATCAACCAGGCTTTCGAGAGGCTGGCCAGGAGCGACGTCAAATATCGCTTCGTCATCGATATGGCTTCGCTGAAGTAGCAGGCAAGGCCGGGCGCAATTTCCGTTCCAGCGCTGCTCTCGCCTGCGGCCATTCCGCATCCAGAATGCTGAAATAAACCGAGTCGCGCGCGCGACCGGTCCATGTGATCACGTGTCGGCGCAACGTGCCTTCTTCTTTCGCGCCGATGCGCAGAATTGCATTCCGCGACTTTTGATTCAGCGCGTCGGTCTTCAGTTCGACGCGAATGCATTGCCATTCTTCGAAGGCATGGCGCAGCATCAGGTATTTGGCTTCCGTGTTCACCACGGTGCGCTGCCACGCCGGCACGATCCAGGTGGAACCGATTTCCACTCGGCGGTTGGCGCGGTCGATGTTCATGAAGCGCGTGCTTCCGATCACTCGCCCGGAGCCGCGCTCGACGGTGGCAAACACTACTGACTGGCCAGCCTGCTGCTCTTGAAAGGCTTTCTCCACCAGATGCTGAAAGTCTTCCCGCGTCTGCATGCAGTAAGGGATCCATTGAAAAATGTTGTCGAGTTCGCCTTTGGAAATTTCCCAGAAGATTTCAGCGTGTTCACGTCGAACGGGTTCGAGACGAACGGCCGAGCCCTCCAGCGTGATTGGGGTCGTGATGTTCATCGCAGAGGCAGCCAAACTCATCGGTCGTTCCATCCTTGTCCTTTCGTTGCTGAACGTCCCTTTCTGATCGTTCCTTCTTGACGACCACCATTATCTTGCATCTTGCGCCGCCTTGCGGCATCTCTAGTACGACGCCGTACCTGTAGAATGGACGGTAACGGCGTTGACCTACGATGATCTTATCCGTCCAAGACTGTACCGGCCGACGATGTCAGGAGATCCCGCGGTGAAAGCGCAGTGTCTGCCCTTCGCTCAAATCCCGCATACCACCCGCTTATTTACTGACTTCCTCGCATACTCTCCCGGCGTCCAGCCTTTCTATCCGCATTCTCCGCACTTCGGCGAATGGTTGAAGTCGGAGGCGTCCACGCTACAGTATGATCCCTCGCGGCGGGAGAGGGTCAGCGGCATTCTTGAACGCCAGAACAAATCCTGGAGCGCTTCGCCGGAGACCTTCGCCAATCTGACTCGCCTGCGACAAGGCGCGGTCGCAATTGTGACGGGACAGCAGGTCGGGCTATTCGGCGGGCCCATGTTTGCTATCTACAAGGCTCTCACCGCAGTGAAGCTCGCAGAAGAGGCCACCACCGCTGGCATCGATGCGGTTCCCATTTTCTGGCTGGCTACGTCAGATCACGATCTCGCCGAAGTGAATCACGTTTCGATTCCTGGGCCGGACGGGCTTCTCCGCACCCTCGCAACTTCCAGCCACGGAGTTGCGGGAGCGCCGGTAAGCGACGTGCGCCTGGGAGATGAGATTTCGCCGGTCGTAGATGAGGCTGCATCGCTGCTGGGAGATTCTGAAGCGTCGCAATTCCTGCGCGAGTCGTATCGCCCGGGAGGGACGCTGGGCACGGCATTCGCCCGCTTCTACGCTCGCCTGTTTGGCCAATGGGGAGTGATTGTTCTCGACGCCGCCGACGCGGATCTGCATCGCATCGCCGAACCTATCTATCGGGCTGCGATCGAGCGTGCCGAAGATCTTGACACGGCGCTGCTCGCCCGCGGGCAGGCCTTGGAGAGCGCTGGCTATTATCAGCAGGTGAAAGTGACGGAGTCGTCGGTGTTGCTTTTCGCGTTGCACGAAGGCGCTCGCACCGCGATCCATCGCCGTGTTAATGCGACGAATCGGGCTGCTGAATTCGTCGTTGGGAGCGAGCCGGGAGCGGAGAAGCTTTCGTCTTCCGAGCTGCTTGATCGTATTGCCGCCAAGCCTGAGAACTTCAGCCCGAATGTACTTTTGCGTCCAGTGGTGCAGGACCACCTTTTGCCCACGCTGGCTTACACGGGTGGAGCTGCCGAGGCGGCGTATTTTGCGCAAGCGGGCGCAGTGTATGAAGCCATCCTGGGCCGCGTGACGCCGATCGTGCCTCGCTTTTCCGCAACTCTGGTCGAGCCCAAGGTGCAGCGCTGGCTGCGGCAATACGACATCACGGTGCTGGATGCGTTCCACGGGCCTGAGACGTTGCGAAGGAAGCTGGCCTCGATCACTTTGCCCGGGGACCTGCAGGCGGCCTTCGAGCGCGCCGATAAGTCGGTGGAGGAATCTTTTTCCAGCCTCCAGGCAGCACTCGCCAAACTCGATCCCACGCTCGTCGAGGCCAGTCAGACGGGCGCTTCAAAAGTACGCTACCAGCTCGATCGCCTCCGTGAACGCGCGACCGCCGCGGAGTTGCGCCGCAGCGAGGTGGTGAGCCGCCACGCCGAAGCGCTTAGCCAGATCCTGTACCCCGACGGCTCGCTGCAGGAGCGAGGCGTGGCCGGGGTGTACTTCGTCGCTCGCCACGGAACCGAGTTGTTGCGCAGCATTCATGAGATCATGCGCACAGATTGCCACGACCACCAGATTCTGGAGCTGTAGCGCCTATTGCCGCAGCCCGATTTCGAGTTGCTCCAGCGATTCCACCCGCGGCAGATCGCGATCGCGGTAGGCTCCAGCCACATCGAATGACACCGAATTGCATTCCCGCATTTCTGGCTCCGGCATGGTCTACGGAGTTAACATCGCCTGCGTAGAGTACCCGGCACGGAGAATCCGTGACCCGGGCCGGGAAAAAATGTAATATCCAATCACTTGAGGCGCTAAGATGTTCGAGTGCCGAATCGTCGAGCGCTATGGCTCTCTCTTCAACAAACCTTGTGATCTCGGGCTGTGCGCGCACCACGCGCGCCGCCCTGTCGCTGCATAACCTATGGCGGGCGCAGTCTGTGCTGGCCGCAGGGCTGGTTTTGTTCGAGCGAGCTTCCTCCCGCCGCAACGATGTCTACAACATTCTCTGGGCCGTGGTCTTCGGCTTTGCTACGCTGAATATTCTGAGCCTCGCCTCACGGCGCTTCGAACCCAACCGCCGCGGGCTGACCTTCGGAGAATTGATGGCGGTTTTGGTGGTGCTGCTTTCGATCTTCCTGCTGGGCTGGGAGTTGTTAAGCGTCTTCCACATCTTCCCCATCAAACTTGAGCGCTGATGGCGAGGGGGTTAAAGCTGGCGTGTTCTGCGACTGGCCCGCTGCGCCCGTTTTTGCGGTATGATTCGCAAAATGGCGAAGAGTCCCCCCAACTTCGAAGTTACGTGTCCCTGCTGCAGTGCGTTGCTGAAGATCGATGTCGCCACGGCCGCTGTTATCGCCCACACCCCTGCCGTGAAGCCCAGAATGTTCAATGATATGGAAGACGCGGCCCGCGCCATGAAAGAACAGGACAGCCGCCGCGAATCCATCTTCCGGCAATCGGTCGAGGCGCAGAAGCATGCCTCCGAGTTGCTGGAGAAAAAGTTTCAGGAGGCGGTGAAGAAAGCCAAAGAGTCTCCCGACACGGGCAAGCCCATCCGCGATTTCGATTTGGATTGATTGCACGTCGGCCGTGCTCAGTCCTCGGCTGCCAAAAAACCCACTGACCATTAATCGCTGACGACGGTTCACCGAATCCCATGCAGCCTACTCCCCTACTTCTTGGCCATCGCGGCGCGCGCGCCGAGAAGGGGATTGCCGAGAACACACTGCCATCATTCGATCTCGCGCTGGCCCAAGGTTGCGATGGTTTTGAGTTCGACGTGCGGCTTACAGCAGACGGCCAGGCGGTTGTCTGTCACGACGCAACCACGCGAGGCCGGGAAATTGCCGCCTCTCCTGCGTCACAGCTAGTTTTGCCGCTATTGCAGGACGTACTCACTCGCTATCAGAACAAAGCCTTCCTCGACATCGAGCTGAAGGTTTCCGGCCTGGAGGCGATCACCGTGGAATTGCTGCGCCGGTTCCTTTCCGCCCGTGGCTTCGTAGTCTCTTCATTTCTGCCTGAAGTACTGCAGACCCTCCACGCTCTCGATTCGGCCATTCCCCTGGGATTGATCTGCGAGACCGAAGCGCAGTTCAGCCGCTGGCCCAGGTTGCCGGTGCAGTATGTGATTCCGCACTACAAACTTCTTCATCTCGACAATATTTCGAGGGTCAAAGAGGCGGGAAAGAGAGTGTTGACGTGGACGGTGAACGTGTCCGCCGATATGAGGCGCCTTGCAAGAAGAGGCGTGGACGGCATCATCTCGGACCGCCCGAAACGGCTTGCGCTCACCCTGCGCCAACCGAATCCGACAACCAAAATGAGACCGGGAAATAAATAGGTCGAATAATTCGCTAACCGGAAATCCGATTGGTCTCGTGCCTCGTACATCTCCCAGAGCGGTTCCAAACACCGCCTGTGGAGGAAAATATGAAGTTCCCGGTAATCCGGCCCGCTCTAATCGCGGCCGTGGCCCTGATCGCGGCAACTGCTTCCGCGCAAACCCTCAAATCCAACCAGACCCTGGGATACGGAGATAACCAACTACTGAGGTTCACCTATACGCAGAACTTCGATTGCATCGATCAGCCCAACGACGACTTGAACTTCAACGGCATCATCGCCGCCGAAGATCCTGGCGAGATGCAGACGCCAATCTGCCAGGCTGGAATCAACCCAACCATCAATCCACCGGGTCATATGGGCGATCCCTATATAACGACCGAACCGATCTATGTGCTCGTGCCAATGTTCTCGGTAAACAACGACCAGAATCCCAACGACGCAATTTCTTGCAACAACGTAGTGCAGGGCACTCTCTGCGGTTCGGAACTGGGCCAAACGTTGATCTCATTGTTCGGCGCTGTCCCGGAAGCCTTCAAAGCGACTCCTCTGGTTTACACCCAGTGCCCCGAACCCGGTTCAGCCCCCGGAACTTGCACCATGCACGCTTCCAGGCTTGATCTGGCTCCAGTGCTGGCTGAATTGGGCTACACAGGCCCGGCCACCGCGAACATTTTTGTACCGACGCCCAACCACAGCCACGTTCTTATCGATGCCGATATCAACCTCCCGCCGATTTGGTGGCAGGTTATCCCGGTTCTCATCACCAGCCAAAGCGATTGGCCCACGAAGGACGGCAGTTCCGGTATCACATCGGCTGAAAAGTTGGCGGCAGCCAAGAATGCCGGGACGGCGATCGCAGCGCCCTCGAACTTCTTCTTGTTTTTCAGCTCGCATACGGCCAGCGGACACTCAATGGCCGGTATGAAGTAGATGGTGAGTGTTCCGGCGCCGGATTGGGGGATTCGGCGTTGCGAATACCCGGACGGCGAGAGGCTCGATCCTAGACGATCGAACCTGTCGCTGTTTTGGGGGTTGGCCAGTGTTGCGATCGACTGTTCAATCCGCCGCAGCTTCCAATGCGACGGCAGAGCGCGGCGCAGGCCGCAAAAATGCCGTGCGCTCCATTTCAAATGATTCCAGGTTGGCTCCCATCGTGCGATCGTCCCAGCCAAGAACTGCGCCAATGCGCAACGCGGCTTCGCGGCTGCACGACTCCGACCAGCACGCACCCAGCGCCACCGGCACTCGCCGCAGCAGCACGTCGCCTAAAGTCACGGCGTACTCTCTGCGATACGCCTCCACCACCTCGGCGATGACGTGAGAGGTATGCGGGCAGATCGGCGCCCGCAACTCGGCGCTTACCAATGCCGTGCGCGCGATATCGGCGGCGCGCTTGCCGTGCCATTCCAGCATGCCGCGCGCCGATTCCTCACTCACCGCGCCAATCCGCGCAATCTCAAGCACAGCGTCGTCGAGCAGCGGATCGAGTGCACGCTCCGGCCCCAGCACCATCACCTTCGGTTCGGTTGCGGGTAGTCCTATCTTCCGCGCGCAATCTCGCGCCAGCGAAGCCGCAGTCGTTAACTTGCCGCCGATCACGGAGAACATGTGAACTGCGCCGTCATCCGCATGATCGTGCAGAATGTGTCGCCGAGTAATTGCCGAAGGACGGTTATCGGGCGAATAAGGCAAGGGCCGGATTCCCGCAAAGGCGTGCGTCACGCTCTGCGCT
>Ga0302324_100005269_pt1 | contig 28234 bp, 22 predicted proteins | sample Palsa_T0_1_FD_201949 | JGI IMG/M metagenome (GOLD analysis project Ga0302324, IMG submission 201949) | Peat permafrost microbial communities from Stordalen Mire near Abisko, Sweden - Palsa_T0_1 | ecosystem: Environmental > Terrestrial > Soil > Palsa > Peat permafrost | place: Sweden: Abisko...
CCCCGAGGTAGGCCTCCGCGTAGGCATCGTTGGTGTTTCCGAAGTCGCCCCTCTTGGCGTCCACGATGACCAGCAAACCTGCGCTTTGGGCGTCGCCGATAAGACGTTGGAGGGTGCGGATCCCCCGCCAGCCGTGCCGCTCGTAGAAGGCCGACTGGGGCTTCACCAGCCCTACTGTCCCGCTGGCGGCCTCGAGCACGATGTCCGCAAAGCGGTCCAGTCCGTCCGAGGTGTCGCCCAACCTCCAGGCATCCAGCAATGAACGGGATGGGTCCAGACCCCATACGAGTGGGCCGAACTTGGATCGCACGGCGGTGAACCGGGTAGCGAACGTCTCGGTCATGTTGACATTCTGGCTGATCACCGCGGACCTGTCGGGGAGGCCGAATCTCGCTTGTCTGATCCTGCGGACTCTCTTACGGTTGTTCCAGGTCGACGGTGACGGAGACCCGGCCCCGGGCATCCCGCCTGGCGGTCGCATGACCGGCTCGATCGGTGCCACGTAACCCGAGACTGATCGGCCCTCCGTCGCCTTCGAAGTTGCGCCACCAGCTTTTCCCGTCCGCGAGGGCAACCTGAATGGTGAGCCGGTCGCCTCGTCGCCGATAGAACACCGGAGTGCTGAAGGTGTGACCCGATCGTCTCCCGGTGTAGGTGACGACTACCACGTACCTGTCGACGAGCCACTGCCACCGCGAAGAGGCCGCCAGAGGAACCATGACCCGGTTCATGCCCTTGTTGATCCTGGCGAAGATATCTCCACTTGCCACCGCGGGAGCCTACCGGCGGGCGGGGCTGCCGGCGGGCGGGGCTCCGCAACCGCCCTGCCTTTGCACCGCGTGTCGGACGCGTCACCCGGCTGCACAACCCTGACGCCGTAGAGTTTCCGCGATGATTGGAGAAGGCGCGACGCAGGGGCCCGAACGAAGCGGTTTGACACCGTGACCGGTGGCGCGTCCCGGGAGGCCATCGAGCGCCACTACGACGTCGGCCGGGACTTCTACCAGTTGTGGCTCGACCCCCGCATGGTCTACTCGTGCGCCTATTGGCCGGGAGAGTTAGGAGCCGACCTGGAGGCGGCCCAGGTCGCGAAGTTGGATTGGCATGCCACCGCTGCCCGTGTGGACGGGACCGCCCGGGTGCTGGATGTGGGCTGTGGCTGGGGGGCGATGATGACGTATCTCACCTGTGAGCGCGGCGTTGGGCATGTGACCGGCCTGACCCTCAGCGCCGACCAGGCGGGCTACGTGGGGGAACATCAGCCCGACGCCGATATCCGGCTCGAAGACTGGCGGGACCACCGTGCTGACGGGCCATACGACGCCGTCATCTCCATCGGGGCCTTCGAGCACTTCGCCCGCCCCGAGTTGAGCATCGCTCAACGGCGAGACGTGTACCGGGGTTTCTTCGAGCACTGCGCCAGTTGGTTGGCGCCAGCCGGGCGGCTGTCTTTGCAGACGATCGCCTACGAAGACTTCGACCAGACGAACGGTGCGGTCTCGTCGTTCTTCACCGACGAGGTATTCCCCGAGTCGACCCTGCCGTACATCAGCGACATCGTTACGGCCGCGGAACCCTCGTTCCGGGTCCTCGCGCTGCGCAGCGACGGAGACCAGTACGCACAAACTCTCAAGCTCTGGCAGGGACGCCTCCAAGCACGCCAGCGCGAGGCCACCGAACTGGTCGGCCGGGCCACCTACCGTCACTACGTGCGCTACCTGCGCGTGTCCCGGGCGATGTTCGAGCGGAGGGTCTGCACCCTCTACCGCCTGGTACTCGAACGCCGAGGAGCGGCTAGGGTGCCCGAACTGCATTGAGCACAGAGCGGCGGCGCGACGACGGTCGCGGCCAGGAAGGTGGGCGATCGTGAGAAAGCTGCTCTGCTGTGTGGCCGGGGCGAGCCTGTTCTTCCCTCTGGTCGCGGCGGCGTCGCCCACCGCTTCGGCGACCGCGGCTCCGAGCGCGCCGCGAGCGTCCTTGAGCGCAGCCGAAGCCAAGGCGTTGTCGAAGAACGTAACCGTCCCGGTGATCGTCGTCCTCCGAGACCAGCCGGCGGCGAACGCCATCAACGGGCCGGCGGCCGGAGCCCGGGAGCGCACCCTGGCCATGGCGCAGGATCCGATCGTCGGAGAGCTGCGCCAGACGGGATCAGCGAAGGTGCACCCCTACTCATTGGTCGATGCCATCTCGGCCACGGTTTCTGCCGGAGAGGCCGCCCGTCTGGCGGCCAATCCCGCAGTCGAGGAGGTCATTCCCGACTCGCCGGTTCGAGGTCCTGATGTCACCGAGCCCATGAGCCCGCCGGCCGGCGACGGCACCCCGGCGGCTGCCTCCAAGACAAATCCCATCCCTCCGGGGGCCTGCCCGGCTCCGGGCCAACCCGCCTTCCTCGGCGAGGAGTTGGAGTTGATCCACGCCGATAGCAACACTCCGTCAGAGCCCACGGCTCGTTCGCTCGGGTTCACGGGTGCAGGGGTGAAGGTGGCCTTCATGGCCGAGGGGATCGACATCGATAATCCGGACTTCATCCGCCCGAATGGCAGCCACGTCTTCGTCGACTACCAGGACTTCAGCGGCGACGGGCTGGACGCGCCGACTGGTGCCGGCGAAGCGTTCCTCGACGCCAGTGCCATCGCCTCCCAGGGTAAGACCTACGACGTCAGCCATTTCGGCGCCGTACCCCTGTCTGGCCCATGCCGCGTCCGAGTCGAAGGCGTTGCTCCCGGAGCATCCCTCGTCGGGCTCAAGGTATTCGCTCAGAACGGGTACTCCACCACCTCGGCCCTCCTGCAGGGCATCGACTATGCCGTCAACGTCGACCACGTCGACGTGCTCAATGAATCGTTCGGCTACAACCCGTTCCCCATGGTCCAGAGCCAGGACATCGTCGAGGAGTTCAATGACGCCGCGGTGGCCGCGGGCACCACGGTCACGGTGGCCGCCGGTGACGCCGGGCCGGCCGACACTCTTGGGTCCCCCGACACCGACCCCAACGTCATCAACGTGGGCGCGTCCAACAACCTTCGCTTCTACGCCGAGACCAGCACGGATGGATACCAGCCCCCCTTCGCAATCAAGGGATGGATCAGCGACAACATCAGCGGGCTGAGCTCCGGCGGTTACGAACAGTCCGGTCTCACTGACGATCTCATCGCCCCCGGCGACACCAGCTTCGCGGCATGCACTCCTAATCCCCGCATGTACCTCGACTGCACCACCCTGTCGGGGAAGCCGTCCTCGGTCGAGTTCTCTGGCGGGACGAGCGAGTCATCGCCGCTGACCGCAGGGGTGGCCGCCCTTGTCATCCAGGCCTACCGCCAGACTCATCACGGCGCGTCACCGACTCCGGCGCTCATCAAGCAGATCATCGTCAGCACGGCCGACGACCTCGGTCACCCCGCCGATGAGCAGGGCAGCGGGCTCCTCGACGCCTATCGGGCGGTGCAGGCGGCCGAGTCGGTCCCGGCGGGCCGAACCGGACCCGCCCAGGGTTCGCAGTTGCTTCTCAGCAGCGGGCAGCTGCACGCCACGGCTGCTCCCGGTACTGGTGAAAGTTGGCCCTTGACGATCACCAATGTCGGTTCCGGTACCTCTACCCTGCGTCTCAGCACCCGGACCCTCGGGCCGGCGCTCGATAACCAGATCAGCCGGGTCACGTTGCGCGACTCAGGGCCCCATTTTTTCAACAACTTCTACGATTCGACCGAGAACTACCAGACCACAACGTTCACCGTGGCACCCGGTCGTGACCGGCTCGAAGTCAACATCTCCTATCACGGCAACCAAGCCAATCCCTTCCTCGGCAACGTAGACGTCGTGCTCATCGATCCGGAGGGCAACTACGCCGCTGATGCGGTGCCCCAGGGCGTCGGCAATGCGGCGGAGGTCGAAGTTCGCTACCCAGCCTTCGGGAACTGGACGGCGCTCATCTTTTCCAATATCTCCAAGGAGCAGGGCACGGTGGGGCCCGTGCTGTTTCGGGCCGAGACCTTTGATTTCGAGACGCTCGGGACCGTTCGCCCGGCGCAGGTGACCATCCCTCCCGGCCGGTCGGCGACGGTCAAGGTGCATATGACGACGCCGGCCACGCCCGGAGACGAGAGCGCCTCGGTGGTCGTCGCCGGCGCGTTCGGGCAGGCGTCGTCAGTCGCGGTCACGATGAGGAGCCTTGTCAAGCTGCCCTCGGGTGGCCACTTCTCCGGCGTGCTTACTGGCGGCAACGGACGCCAGCCCGACCTGGGTCAGTCCGCCTACTACCAGTTCGACGTCCCGGCTGGGGCTTCGGCTCAGACCCTCCGGGCTGATGTCGTCCTGGCCGATCGACAGACCGACCCGGTGCTGGCGTACCTTGTCGACCCAGCCGGCCAGACCCTGGCCTTGGCCACCAATAGCGTGGTGACCAAGTTCACGGCGTCGGGACCGTCAGAGACTCCTACCAGCTCGGTGGAGGTTGCCACGACCGCACCGACACCCGGGCTGTGGACGCTCATCCTGAACTTTGCGCCGACGATCACGGGCAACAAGCTGGCCGAGCCGTACCGCGGCACGGTCGCACTCGTCGGCGCCCCCGCTTCCCGCGACAGCCTGCCGGATAGTCCCATGACGGCGCTCAAAGCCGGCCAGTCCACCACGGTGCGGATCGCGGTACGGAACACGAGCAGCGCACCGCTGGATTATTTCGTCGACGCCCGCCTCGACAAGACCGGGACGGTGCAACTGGCCGCCCAGTCGCCGACAACTCTCAGCCTGCCGATGGCTGCCGAGGCGCCCTCTCCTTCCTGGCTGGTGCCATCGGACACGACCGAGATCACGCTGAGCGGCGAGGCTCCGGTACCGCTCACCTTCGACTGGGGACCGGGAATCGGCGATCCCGACCTGGGCGCCCTCACCGCAGGCGATGCCGCGATCGGCACCTGGTCCGGATCGCCAATCACGCCCGGCCTGTGGTTCGCCGACCCGTCGGAAATCGGGCCGTACGGCCCGAACCCGCCCCCGACGGTGACCGCCTCGCTGGCGGCCACCGCGCGGACCCAGGTCTTCGACCGGGCCGTAACGACGCCCACCGGCGACTTGTGGCTCCAGTCGGTCGATGCCGGCGCCCCGGTCCACGTATTGACCGTTGCACCCGGCCAATCAGTCGAGATCCCGGTGACGTTCACCCCGTCTGCCCCGGCGGGTCAGACAGTGTCCGGCACGCTGTACGTCGACGAGCTAGGCGAGGTCCCAAGCTCGGCCGCGAATGCCCTCAACTACCAGCCCAGTCAGGCGTACTTCCAGGCCGGGACACAGGTCGCGGCGCTGCCTTACGAATACCGGGTTGGATAGCGGGCCCGGGTAGGCGGGATCGATTTTGTTAACTGACGTCGCGCTGAGCGCGACAGAAATACCAAAATCACTGGAAGGCGGGCTTCTTGCTAAATCGTTCTACCGTCAATATTCTTCATGAGGTCACAGCGCGCAAGTGGGTGAGACCGGGATGGTTGCTACCAAAGAGCGAATTTTGCACACCAGCACCGAGCTGTTCGGCCGGCAAGGCTTCGCCGGCACCGGGATGAACCAGATCGTCGCAGAGGCCCACGCCGCGCTGGGCTCGATCTACCACTTCTTCCCGGGGGGCAAAGAGCAGCTTTGTGAAGAGGCCATCCGGACATCGGGCCAGATCTATCTGCACCTCATCGAGGCGGTCATCGACACCGCGCCCGACGTCACTGAAGGCGTTCGCGACTTCTTCACCGGCGCCGGCGCCCATCTGGTCGCCACCGACTACGCCGACGCCTGCCCCATCGCCACGATCGCCCTGGAAGTGGCATCCACCAACGACGAGTTGCGCCGGGCCACCGCTGACGTGTTCGAGCTTTGGGTCGCAGCCGCGTCCGATCGGCTGGAGACAGCAGGGATCCCGCCGCACACAGCTCGCGAGCTCTCGCTGTTCGCGCTCGCGGCTCTCGAAGGTGCATTCGTCCTCAGCCAGGCGAGCCGAAGCATCGAGGCCATCGAGGCGGCCGGCACCAATGTCGTCGCCTGCATCCGGGCCGCGCTTTCCTAACCTCTGCGATCCCACACGGCGGGTGGGGGCCAGACATGATGCACAGTGGTCAGCGGCCGGCGCGCCGCCACGCAGAGACGGCTCGCAGCAAGCAAACCGTGGACAGGATAAACAGCGTTCCCTCCACGATGAGACTGACCGTGCCCAACACGTAGCCCCAGTTGCCGACATCGCCCGGGTCCCCGGGCAATCCGACGCTCCGAGAGAGAATGTAAGCGATAAAAGGTCCGATCGACACCAGGGACGCGAGCGCCCAGGCTCCAGTCTTCCTTCGGAGGATCATCGGGATGGTTATGGCCGCAGCGATCTCGACAAGGTAATAGCCGACCGCCATATATAACGGGGTCACGTTACCGATGAATCCGCCTTGGTCTTCGATGTGGACGAGACCGACGGCCAAAAGGAGTGCGAAGGCCACTAAGGAGACGGGAAGGGGTGCGGCATCATCCGAGAGGGCAAAACGGAGGACCGACGATCTCGAACGTCTGGCCAGGCCGAGTTCTGCAGCGCGGGCGTAGTGATCAGCGAGGATCGGGTTGCTCATGGGGCTCTCCTGTGTGGGGGGTCTCGAGCAATAACTACGACCCGGCGCCGGCAACAGATTGGGCGGAAGGGAACTGCCTTCAGTGCACTGCTTGCGGCTGATCGCCGGTAACTCCGCTCAGGTTCGTGGCAGACGGCGGTAGCGGTAGTTGATCAGCAGGAGCAACATACCGGCCAGGATGGTCAGGAAGGCGACCTCGAGCACGAGCCGGATGGGCATACCAGTGAAGGGCAATTTGGTCAACGGCACCTTGGTAATCGTCACCGGGATTTTGGTGATGACTGCCGGAACCTTGGTAATAGTCGACCCCAGGGCGATACTGCTCACCGGGAGTGGGGTCGTGACCGTCGGGATCGTCGTGGTGGTCAATCCGACCGTGGTGGCGCCCACCGGGGCTTTGGTGGTGGTCGGCGGGCCTTTGGTGGTGGTCGGCGGCGTGCTGGTAGTCGGAGGCGTGCTGGTAGTCGGAGGCGTGGCGGTGGTCGGAGGCGTGGCGGTGGTCGGAGGCGTGGTGGTGGTCGGAGGCGTGGTGGTGCTGGTCGGAGGCGTGGTGCCGGTGCTGCAGGGCGAGTTGGTGAAGACGTTGTCCTGCAAGGTGACGGACGCGTTGCGGGCCAGGGCCCGGCCGTCAACAGTGGCGCCGGTGTTGAGGCTGATCGAAGTCAGCGCCAGGATGTTGCCGACGAAGGCGGTGTTGGTCCCCAGCGTGGCCGACGAGGTGACCTGCCAAAAGACGTTGCAAGCCTGGGCGCCGCCGGTGAGCACCACCGAGCTGTTCGAGCCGGTGATGAGCGTGCTGCCCGCTTTGAAGATGAATACCGAGTCGGGGCCCCCGTTGAGGGTCAGGGCCAACGGTCCGGGAAGCGATAGGCCGCTGGACGCGGTATAGACGCCCTGCGACAATGTCAGGCCGCTCAGGTCGACTCCGGTGACGTTGCCGGTGGTCGGTGCTGCTTTGGCGGCGTTGTAGGCGGTGGTCAGATCGCTCTGCGCCTGCAGGGCGACGGCGTCGGCGGCGTGGATCGTGCCGTACACCTGCCCCGGCGGGAAGCCCGTGATGGCGGGGGTCGGACTGGTGTCAAGGTCGAGGTTGAGGATGCTTGAACCCGTGTTCGTTACCCCGGCGCCGGCCAGGACTGAAGCGGCGGCAGCCGTCCCCAGGTTGATGGTCGTCGGGGTGGCTGCGTTGGCGCCCTCGACCATGATCCCGGCGAAGACCGTGGCCGACAGAAGGGCCATCAACGCGACCGAGGCGGAAGCCCTTCGAGAGATGTGAGAGGTAGCACCCCTCATCGGACGTCCTCGCTCCGCTTGGCAAGGACGGATATGGGCTGATACGAAGCGGTCATACTTACTATATCGGCCCAACTCCTACTGCCTAGATGGCGCAAATGGGCTAGCGCTTCGGACCGATCGCCAATGATCTAGCCATGGCCGGACATCAAACCGATTGGTCTTTATTAGCTGCCCACGAGGGCGCCGGGATACTCGATGACGCCCTCGCGCACGGCGGTCGCCACCGCTTCCAGCTTGGAGTGGGCCTGCAGCTTGTGCAAGATGCTCTTCGTGTGGTTCCGAACCGTGTTGAGGCTGACACCGAGCTGCTTGGCTATCTGTTTGTTGACCGATCCGGTGACGATCAGTCCCAGGACTTCGTGCTCGCGGGGGGTGAGATGAGATCCCAGCCCCCGATGGGTAGGTCGAAGCTTGCACAGAAGGGGAGTCAGGTCGCGCCGAGGGGCGATGATCTCACCTTCGTGAGCGGCCAGGATGGCTTCGAACAGCTCGTCGACCGCGTCCGCCTTTCTGACAAAACCTGAGCATCCCGCGGCGATGGCACCGGCCAGGCACGGGTCGTCGCTGTGGACCGTGAGCATGATGACCTTGACCGAAGGCGTCAGTATCTTGATCTGCTCGGTCGCTTGGAGGCCGTTACCGTCAGGAAGATCGAAGTCCATGAGGATGACATCCGGCTGGTAGGCCAGGGCGGCCTCGACCGCCTCCGAGACATTGCCCGCCGTTCCCACCACCCTGAGCTCAGGCCGGCTTGACAGCAGCCGAACCAGACTGTGGGCGAAGATGGCGTGGTCGTCCACCACCAGCACCCGTATTCGCCCGTTCCCACCTTCTAGTTCTGGATACTCCGCGCGGATGGCGGCAATTTCGCTCATGGAACCGAAGAACGCGTCCAGGAGGCGCGGCTCGAACTGGCGGCCACGAAGTTCCTGCATAATGGACATGGCTTCGTCGACTGGAAGGCCCGGACGGTAGACGCGATCACTCGTCAGGGCGTCGAAGACATCGGTGACCGCGGCAATCCTGGCCACCTCCGGTATCTCCGAGCCGAGCAGCCCCCTCGGGTAGCCACCCCCATCCCACCATTCGTGGTGAGACAACGCCACGTCGGCGCCCGTTCGCAGCAGCTCCGAGGTCGAGTCACGGAGGAGCTGGTAACCGATCTGGGCATGGCGTTGCATAGTGGCGCGCTCCTCGCGTGACAGCGAGCCTGGCTTGAGCAGGATCACGTCGGGGACACCGATCTTGCCGACGTCGTGCAGGGCCGTCGCCAGGCGGAGCTCTTCGGGCGGAAGACCTCTGTATCCGACCGCCTCGCCGAGCACGACCGAAAACCTGCTCATCCGCTCGATGTGCCGGCCCGTCTCCTCATCGCGCAGCGAAACCGCACGCGATAGCCGCTCGATCACTTCTTGGTCACCCTCGAGCGACGCACCAGATTCTCCCTCGAGCCCTTCAACGACTCGGCCAAGCATCCTGGAGCGCGCGATCGTCCTCTCCAACGAGCCCACGTGGAGCTGCCGGGCCGACTCGAGATCGCGCCGCCGCAACGCCCCGGCCAGGTTGATCACCAGCTCGTTGGCGTCGAAAGGCTTGATCACGTACCCGAACACGCCGAGATCGAAGGCCGCCTCGGCGATGTCAGGATCATCGACGACGGTGGTGACCACTACGGCCAGATCGGGGAAATCAGCGGTCAGCTCAGTAAGCAGCTCCAAGCCGGACTCGTGCGGCATCTCTAGGTCACACAGCACCGCGGCCACATCTGATTCGGTCTGGAGCACGAGGCGAGCCTGGCCGGCGCTGGCCGCCTCGACGCACGCATATCCGTGCTCACCCAGGACGCGCGCCGTAGTCCGGCGATAATCTTCATCGTCGTCAACGAGCAACACCTTGGTCATCGTGGCCGACGCGACACTCTGCGCCACTACGAACCCGCGTCCAAGACGTCGCGGACCTTGCGCAATAGTTCATCGGATGAGAATGGCTTCTCGATGAGGTTGACGCCTTCCTCCAACACACCTTGGGGAGCAATGACGTCGTGGCTGTAGCCGCTCATGAAGAGCACCTTCGTCGTCGGCCGATGTTCCAAGACTTCTATCGACAGTTCTTGGCCCGAGCCTCCTGGCATCACGACGTCGGTAAGTAGGAGATCGATCTGGGCCGGGTGCGCGCTCATGATCGCTAGCGCGGCATCGGCGTTAGCCGCCGCCAGGACCGTGTAACCGCGCATCGCAAGCATCCGCCGCGCTGGTTCGCGCACGATCTCTTCGTCCTCGACGAGCAACACCGTCTCCCCTCTTGACGAGAGCTGCGCATCTGGCGGCAGCTCACGCTGCCCTGACACCGGGTCCTTGGTTGCCGGAAAATTGACCTGGACAGTCGTCCCTGAGCCGAGCTCCGAATCGATCACGATGTTGCCCCCGGCCTGGGTGACGATGCCGTACACCGTCGCCAAACCCAGACCCGACCCCTCGCCCTTGGTGGAGAAGAATGGCTCGAAACTGCGGGCGGAAACCTCTTGACTCATTCCCGTCCCGGTGTCAGACACCAGGAGCCGCACGTACACGCCCGCGTCGATGGCATGAATGCGGGCGTAGTGCTGATCGACTTCGAACGTGCAGGTCTCGATCTCGAGCTTGCCGCCGCCGGGCATGGCGTCCCGAGCATTGACCGCCAGATTCATCAACACTTGGTCGATCTGGCCCCGATCGGCTTTGATCAGCGGGAGCTCCGAGGCAAAGACCATCCGCAGATCGACACTCTCACCGATCGTGGTGCGCAGCAGCTTTTCCATGTCGCTGACAACCGAGTTCAGGTCCAGCACCTCTGGTCGTACGACGGTGCGACGGCTGAAGGTCAGGAGCTGGTGCGTCAACGCCGCGGCGCGCTTGGCCACCCCGGTGATCTCTCCGACGTCCTGGACCAGCGTCACGAATACCTCGTCCTCGGACAAGCCGCGCCGGTCCATCTCCCGCCCCAGGTTTGCGGACACCAGGCCCGCGTAGTTCATGATCCCCGCCAGCAGGTTGTTGAAGTCGTGGGCGACACCGCCGGCGAGTTGCCCGATGCTCTCCAGTCGCTGCGCCTTCTGGAGCTGAGCCTCCATCATCGCCCGTTCCTCGTCGCGCTCTACCACCAGGAGTCTCGCCTCCACCTGGGCCCGCTCTCGTTCGATGCGCTGGCGTTCGGTGAGATCACGCACCGCCGCCGCCAAAAAAATGCCCCGGTTGGTCTCCACCGGCGACAACGAGACGCCGACTGGGAATTCGGTGCCGTCCTTGCGCCGCCCCATCGGCTCTAGAGCGAGGTCCATCGCCCGAGCAGTCGGGCTGGCAAGATACGCGGCCCGATGACCTCGATGCACCGATCGGGCTCGATCCGCGACGAGCATGTCCACTCGCATTCCGACCAGTTCATGGCGCGCGTAGCCGAAAAGCGACTCGGTTTGGCGATTCACCAGATGGATAAAACCTTCCGCGTCGACGACAATGAGGGCATCTGGCCCGTGCTCGAAGATTCGCTCGTATTTGACCTCGATCTTCTCAGCTTCGGCGCCCGGCGCTCGGCGAATCTCCGGGGCGGGGCTATTGGCCCCTAGTCGGCGCGGCGCTGGCCTTAACGTGGTGACCGCGGTGACCTCGGTGACTATCCCGGCCGCGACACCGTCGGGAACGACCATAGGGTGAACCCTTTCGCCAACAGCGATAACTGCTCGGGTTCCCACGGGGATCCCATTGCGCCGTACGGCCAGGCGCAGCCGCTCGTTTTGAGTAATTGAGAGCGTATCACCCCTAATGATATTTCGCAGCGGGACCCTAATGACAGTAGTAACTACGACGGACCCGTTTGCTGGAAACCATCAGGCACTATTTGTACAAATGGATAATAGGAGGATACCGGCGATACATATTTTCAGCCGAGTGCCCTCGCCCAAACAACTGGCGCGTGCAGAGAAGGCGGCGCAAGGGCGCTGATCGTCACTCCCTACGCTCAACTGTAGGTTGCTTCGACCCACCATCGGCCTGCTTCGCGGGCGACGAGGTGGGCGGCGCCATCGTCGAGTAACAGCTGAAGCCAGGCCTTTCGACGCCCGCCCGCGTCCCACCACCGCTCCTCGATCGGCCACGGCCCTGCCCACGCCGTCACTGCCAGTGGTGGGCCGCCGGCGACGGTCAACGTAGCGGGGGCCGCGCTAATCATCCCCCGCCCGCTCACCTCCACCGGCCGGCGGTCACCGTCGCGCACCTCGGCAGGCTGGGGCGGGGAGTGGATCACCGCCGGCGCAGGACTGGCCAGCCGGCCCGGCCAGGGCGGCATCTCGGCTGCCACGGCCCGACCAACTCGGCGAGCCGGTCCAGCCCGGTGAGCCGGTCCCGGCCGGTGAGCCGGTCCCGACCGGAGGTCGCCCCACGGCACCAGGCGGACCTGCTCGGCGGGACTGCGGCCGCCGGCAAGCACCGCCGTGACCACCGCCTCCGGGCCGAGCATCCCCTGCACCCGGGCCAGGGCCCGGGCCGCCCCGGTGTCAATAGCCGTCGCGCCTCCCCAGAACCCCAGCTGCCGGCCATCATCGGGACGCACCTCTTGGGGAGTCAGGCGCAGCCAGGTCAACCCACCAGAAGGCCTCGACTCCTCCCCGCCGGTCAGCCAGCCGTCCAGCTGCCAGCGGGCCCGCTCGGAGAGAGCCGCCGCGGTGAGCGCCCCCTCGTGGCGCCAGCGACGGACCAGTTGCTCGCCGTGCTCGGTCTCGGCCTCAATGGCCACCATGGTGCACGCCAAGCCCAGGTTGGCCAATCGCTCGTGAAGCTCGTCGGCCAGCGCTTTGGCCACAAAGGCGGCGGTGTCCACTCGCTCGGCAGGAGGATCCAGCTCGGCAATGACCGCCAGATCCGGCGGTGGGGTGCGAGCAGCCAGCGAGCGTTCGTCCTGGCCTCGGGCCAGACGATGGGCGGCCGCCCCCTCCGGGCCGAAACGGCCCAGAACCGACGGCCCCGGCAGCGCGGCCAGATCACCCAGGGTGCGGACCCCCAACCGCACCAGCAGATCGGACAGCGCCTCGAACCCCAACCCGAGCGTGCTGACGGGCTGGGGAGCCAACCAGGTCCGGCTGGAACCGGGAGGCACCACGACCACCGGCTGCCTGCGGGCGCCTGGAGCGGACCGGGCGGTCCGGGCGGTCAGGGCAGAAGGGGCGGACAGGGCAGAAGGGGCGGACAGGGCAGACCGGGCCGCCAGCCCGGCGGTGAAGCGGCCGTCGGCCACCCCTACCCGGCACCCGGGCTGACCCACTGCCCGGTCCACCGCGTCCGCCACCCGGGCGGCCAGGGCCTCGTCACCACCGAAATACCGCGACGGTCCTCTGGTGGCCAGGGCCGCCGCGCCCGGAGCCAGGACCTCCACCGCCGGCGTCAACATCTCGAGCGCCACCACCGCCGACTCCCACGCCCGGGCCTCCTGGCCGGCGTCAGCGGGGATGACCTCCAGCTCCGGGCAGCGGCCCTGGGCCTCCCGGCGCCGCAGGCCGGGGCGCACCCCGTCGGCGCGCGCCGCGGCGGTGGCCGCCACCACCCGGTTGGCCCGGACCACTGCGGCGGGGACAGCGGGCAGGCAACCGGCTGCAACCACCGGCCAGTCCGGAAACCAGGCCACCAGCATCCGCACCTCGAGCCCTGTCTGCTCAGCTCACCAACGCCGGCCTGGTCAGGTCGGGCGCCGGCCCGGGCAGGACGGGCGGCAGCCGCAAGACGGCGCGCCGCTCCCGGGCCGCCGCCCGCCGGCCGGTCACCACCACTTCCAGCCGCCGCGACTGGAGGTAGCCGTGACCGGTCCCGAGCCCATCCCAAGTGGTGCTGGCAACCGAGAGGCGGAGATCGGGCCCCTCCGGCCAGCACCGCATCCCTGCGGGCTCGAGCACCACCAACACCGTTCCCTGCTCCCGGGCCCGGGCGACCAGCCGGCGGGCATCAACGGAGCGCACCCGGCCAGGCAGTCCGAGGAGCAGCAGGCCCATCCCGTCCAGCAGGGCCGCCGCCACTCCCGGCCACCGGTCCCCCGGGACGGGCACCAGGGCCAGCCGATCGAGGTTGACCCCGAGCTCGGCCGCCGCCACCAGCCCCAGGGATGGCAGACCCACGGCCGCGACCCACGCTCCTTCCGCGGTGGCCGCGGCGGCAAGGGACAGGGCCAGCGAGACGCCTCCCGACGCCGAACCGATCACCAAGGTGCTGCCCCGGCGCAGTCCTGGTTGCGGAAAACAACCGCCCAAGGCACCCGGAACCTCCAGGATGCGGGTATCGGCTGTGGCAACCGGCCGGCTTCGGGCGGCCGCCAGGCTCAGTGAGGCGGCCGGGCTCAGCGAGTCAGCGGGCGCACTATTCATCGCCTCCTAATGGTAGCGACGAATGCGACCGTAGTCGAACAGATGTTCGATGCTGCTGGCCTGGGCCGTCCTGCGGGTCGACGCTGGTCAGATCGGGTGGCGTGGAACCGCCTGTGGGCCGAGCCGCCGGGATGTCGTCGGGCATCTTTTCGCCTACCTTCTGCGCATGGCCCAAGTCGACACCACCACCGGCACGATCGAGGCGAGCGACGAAGGCGGGGTGAAGGTCTTCAGAGGCATTCCGTACGCCAGCCCACCGGTAGGTGAGCTGCGCCTGCGGGCGCCCCGGCCCATGGAGCCCTGGGCCGGCGTCCGCTCCGCCCAGGAGTACGGGCTGTGGGCACCGCAGAATCCACCCGCCTCGACCCTATCGGGGGACATACCTGGCGAGCAGGGCGAGGACTGCCTCACCCTCAACGTGTGGACGCCCGGCCTCGACGGCAGCCGGCCCGTACTGGTGTGGATCCACGGGGGCGGGTTCGTGGGTGGGAGCGGGGCATCGAGCATCTACTACGGCGACCGGTTGGCGGCCCGAGGGGACGTGGTGCTGGTGACGATCAACTACCGGCTCGGGATCTTGGGGTTTCTGGCTCATCCGGGACTTGCGGATCCCGAGGCTGGAGGGGCCATCGGCAACTGGGGCCTGCTCGACCAGGTAGCCGCCCTCGGCTGGGTCCGCGACAACATCGCCGCCTTCGGTGGCGATCCTCACAACGTGACCATCTTCGGCGAGTCGGCCGGTGGCATGTCGGTGGCGGATCTCCTGGCTGTGCCCGCGGCGCACGGGCTGTTCCACCGGGCGATCGTGCAGAGCGGGCCGCCCAACGCGGTGCCGGCGGACCGGGCCACCGAGACCGCCGCCAAGCTGCTGGCCGAGTTGGGGGTCGCAGTCTCCGACCTGCGCGACGTCCCAGTGCCGGCGCTGCTCAAGGCGCAAGCGGCCCTGATCGCCTCGCGCCGGGGAGGTCCGCTGCCACTGACGCCGGTCGTGGACGGCGCGGTGCTGCCGGTGCATCCGCAACACGCGATTGCGGCTGGGACCGCCGCGGCCGTTCCGCTGCTGATCGGGACCAACCGCGACGAGTTCAAGATGTTTATCGTCGCTGACCCCAAGGGGCGAGACCCTGACGAGGCGGTGCTGCGCCGGCGAATCGAGCGGTCCTTCGGCGAAGGCTTCCCGCCCGCTGACGAACAGCTCCGGCCGGACCAGGCGATCGAGGGGTATCGGGCCATCCGTGAGGAGCGAGGGGACTCGGTGGATCCCCGGGAGTTGTGGTCCGCGATCGAGAGCGACCGCATGTTCCGAATCGGCTCGATCCGCGCCGCCGAGGCCCACGCCGCCCATCAGCCGCAGACCTACAGCTACCTCTTTACCTGGGAGTCGCCGGCGATACACGGGGCGCTCGGATCCTGCCACGCCCTGGAGCTGCCCTTCGTCTTCGGCACCCTGGACTCCCCTGGCCTCACCCGGTTCGCAGGCGCCGGTCCGGCCGCCGAGGCGCTCAGCGGGCAGATGATGGACGTCTGGCTGGCGTTCGCCACGACAGGGGACCCTGGTTGGCCGGCGTACGAAGCGACGGATCGGGCGACGATGGTGTTCGGCGCCGAGAGCGGGGTACAGCATGCGCCCTTGGACGAAGAACGCGCCCTGTGGACGCGGGCCTAGTCCCTGGCCCAGCCGGTCAAACTGCCGCCGGCCACAAGCCGAGCACCCGCCAGAAGCGGCGGTACACCGGACCGGCGAGGCCCAGCTCCACCCATAGGCGGCGCAGCTTGGCCATGGAGGCCAGCGCCTCGGAGTGGTGAGCGGCGTTATGGGTGTAGGCCTCGGCGACGACTTCGGCCGGGATCTGGTGGCGCCGGACGATCTGGGGCGACGGCCGCAGCATCATCTGGGCCATCCCGGCCAACACCAGCGGCCCGCCGATCGCCAGCACTCCCCGACGCGCCGGCCCGAGGGTCGGCACTTGGCGCTTGAGGTAGTGGCGAGCGAACGAGAGATGCCGAGCTTCTTCGGTCACGTGGATGCGCATGATCCGCTCCAGCAAAGGGTGGATCGGGTTGCCGCTGCGCAGCTCCTGCCGTTGCACGTAGTCGATGGGATCTTCCCCGCCGAGCACGAACGCAAAGAACAACGGTGGAAATCGCCGGCCCAAGGTGGCCACGAAACGGGCTCCCAGCTTGTCCAGCCTGGCCAAGCCGGCGGCGTCGAACCCGCTGCGGTTGACGAACTCCTGGAACATGAGCGAGTGCTGGGCCTCCTCGATCAGCTCGTGGTAGGCGTAGCGAAACTCGGGCGAGCCGTTGGGCAGGGTCTCGGCAAATTCGAGCAGGCCCTTCTTGAGGACTCGTTCGAACTCCAGCCCGATCTTCATCTTGGACGCCACCAGATCCAGACCGAGGCGGGCTCTTTGCGGCTGCGGCAACGCCCGATACCAGGCGGTAGCGCCCAGCGGGTCGTCCTCGGGGAGCTCCCAGAGGGGGTCGGCGGGGTCCAGCGCGAGCTCAGGAGAGTCCCAGGCCACGTCGCCGTAGGCGTCGAAGTGGCGTACCACGGACTGCTGGCTGAGACGGGCCAGCAGCGCGTCGTAGACGTCTGCTTGGGTAACGACGACCGCTTCCTCGTCGGCAATCTCGGTCCGCGTGTCGGTCATTTTTTTTCCTCCTCGAATTGGGGGGTCAGCAAACGGCTGATGGCCTTAAGGGCCACGATGAACTCCTCGGCCGGGATCTGGTCGTCGAGCGGGATCAACCGCCCCAGGGCCATGCCGTCCATCAGGGTGTAGGCGAAGGCGAGACCGAACTGGTGTAACCACGGATCCACACCCTCCTCAGGCGGAAATATCTCGGAAAAAATGACTTGGCTCTCCGCCACGAACCGCCGGTCGACCTCCACGACCGCGGCGCGCAGCTCGGGGGCGGTCCGAGCGGCCAGCCACAGCTCAACCCACGCCACGAATGTCGGCCCCTGGAACATCGACCACAACAAGTCGATCGCCGAGTCGAGCTGAGCCGCCCCCGGCTCGGTGTCGGCGAAGGCCTTGCGAAACTCGGCGCGGCGGCGCTCGAGCAGGTGGTCGACCGCCGCCGTGAGCAGTTCGGCCTTGCTGGAGAAGTGGTGCAGCTGGGCCCCGCGCGACACGCCGGCCCGGCGGGCCACTTCCACCGTGGTGGTGGCGGCGTAGCCCCGCTCCACCAGGCACTCGAGGGCGGCGTCGAGCAGGGCGGCCCGGGTGGCTACGGCGCGCGGCTGCGGCCGGCGGCCCGGCGCTTCGGTCTCGGTCCCCCGGGTCATGACCGTCGTTGTACCACGGCCTAAACAAACAGTCAAGACTGATTGTTTAGCGAGGGCCGACCGGACTGGGTGCGATCCGCGCCTTGTGGGCGATTTGCTGGCTGTGGGCGACAAAACCGTGCACAAGTGCCGGCGGCCGGTCCGTTCTCAGGGATCCGGGCCGAGGGAGGTATCGGCCCCCGCCTACATTGGCGGCCGATGCCATGGGACCTGCAGCCCGTCGGCCTCGAGTTCCTCGAGACCGCCCCCTACCGCCACACCACCACCGAGGTGGTCCACCGCCCCGCCGAGGCGATCTTCGCCGCCATCGCCGAAGACCCGGCTGGCTGGGGCGCCTGGTATCCGGGCTTCTCCCACCAGGGCCGCTACCTCACCCCGCCGCCTCACGGAGTGGGCGCGGTGCGAGAGGTGGTCATGTTGGGGGTTCGCTTCCGGGAGGAGGTGCTGGCCTGGGAGACGCCCAGTCGCTGGGCGTTCTGCGTCAACCAGGCCGCGCTCCCGTTTGCCAACGCCTTCGCGGAGGACTATCGGGTGGCACCGCAGGGCGACCGCTCGGTGGTCCAGTGGACGCTCGCCCTCGATCCTCGGGGGCCACTGCGAGTCGCGACACCACTAATGGGGGAGGTGTTGCCCCACCTCTTCCGGCGGGCCATGAGCAACCTGAGCCGGCGGCTCGGGTAACTGCCGCTCGAGATCAAGAGTGAGCGACCGCGGGTTCCGGACTCGGGGCGCCACTCGGCACGAAATCCTTCTGGCGCACCAGGCCAAACGCGCTGACAGCACCGATGAAGGCGACGACGGTCGAAATCACCAACAAGTGGTTGAGCGTGCTGGAAAAGCCGATCCGGTAGGCGTCGATCACCGCGGTGCGTTGGGCAGCAGGCCAGGCCGCGACCGTGGCCCGCACCTGACCCGACGTAAATGCCGTTACCAACTGAGCGTGGTGGGCCACGGCCGCCGCCCGCCCGGCTGGAGTGCTCAACAGCGCGGCCGTCACCTTGTGGGTGATCTGGCTCTGGAAGACGGCACCGAGGGCGGCGATACCCGTGGCGATGCCCACTTGGCGGAACGTGTTGGACGACCCCGAAGCCATGCCGCTGCGTTGCGGAGGGACCACCCCAACCGAGGCTGAGGCGATCACCGGGTTGGCGGTGCCGACTCCCACACCGGCAATGAGCAATCCGGGGAGCAGGACGGCCCAGCCCGAATCAGGATGGGTTCGGGCCATGAACAGGCAGCCGATCGACACGAGCAGCAAACCGCTCCCCATCAGGTAGCGGGCCGGGATCTTGGCGAGAAGCCGACCGGCCAAGGGAGCGGCGAAGAAGGACACCACCGAGATCGGGAGGAAGCGCAGACCAGCGTCAAAGGGCTTGTAACCGAGATCGTCCTGGAAATAGAGAGTCAGGTACAAGAACATGGCGAAGATCGATGCCGCGATGGCGAAGGTGGCGACTGAGATCCCGACCATGGCTGGCCGCCGGAAGAGCGAGAGGTCGAGCATCGGATCGCTCCCTCGCCACTCGGCGACGAGGAAGATGGCCAGGAGGAGTCCCGCACCGATGAGCAGGGCCAGGATCTCTGGGCTCCCCCAGCCGGCGTCGTTGCCGCGCACCAGCGCGTACACCAGCATGAATAGGGCCAAGGAGAAGCTGATGAAACCGATCCAGTCGATCCGCCGGGTGTGGGGATCCCGGGATCTGTCGACCTTGGACAGGGTCAGCAATATGGCGACCGCACCGATCGGCACATTGAGGAAGAAGATCCAACGCCAACCGATCCCGCTCGTGATGGCGCCACCGACCAGCGGGCCTACGGCCACGGCGCCACCGATCACCGCCCCGTAGATCCCGAACGCGGTGCCGCGCTCCCTGCCTTGGAAGGCCTGGGCGACCAGGGCGAGGGAGGTGGCGAACATGATGGCCCCGCCGACCCCTTGGGCCGCTCGGGACAGGTTCAACATGAGCGAGTTGGTGGCAAAACCGCACACGGCCGAGGCGAGGGAAAAAACGCCGAGCCCTACGGCAAAGACCTCTCGGCGTCCGAACATGTCGCCGACGACTCCGGCGGTGAGCAGGAACGCCGCCAGCGTCAACGAGTAGGCATCGACCACCCATTGCAGGTCACTGAAGCTGGAATGCAACGAGGTCTGGATGCTCGGCAACGCCACGTTCACCACGGTGATGTCGAGCAACAGCATGAAGGTGGCGGTGCAGACCGTGATCAGCGTCCACCATTTGCGGTCGAGTGCTGGCATGGGGCTCAGAGGATAGTGACCGCGGCTGGGTTTCCGGTCCCGGCAGACGCGACGAAGGACCGGCGGGGGGATGCCGGTCCTTCGTGAAGCTCAAGGGGCGGGGGAACACCCCGAGCAAGTCCATTATGCGCCAGTTTTCACAATCGTGGCAAGAGACATCGGTCACAGCCTTCTGTCGTGTTCTGTCGTGTTGATCGATCGAACCGGACGGGTGCAGTCGCCGAGCCCCGAGTCTGCGCCGGTGCGCTAGGTTCCGGCGCATGGGAGGCAATTCAGGGCTGGACAAGGTGGCGCTCTCCCCCGCCGAGGCGGTTGCCGATGTACCTGAGGGCGCCAGCCTGGCGGTGGGCGGGTTCGGATTGTGTGGCGTCCCGAGTGTCCTGATCGGCGCCCTGCACGACCGGGGAGTCACCCAGCTGCGGGTGGTGTCCAACAACTGCGGCGTCGACGAGTGGGGGCTGGGCGTGCTGCTCCGGGACGGCCGGATCGCCAGGATGACGTCGTCGTACGTGGGTGAGAACAAGGAGTTCGCCCGCCAGTATCTCAGCGGCGAGCTCGAGGTAGAGCTGGTGCCGCAAGGCTCGCTGGCCGAACGGCTACGGGCCGGCGGGTGCGGGATTCCGGCGTTCTACACGGCGGCTGGCGCGGGCACCCTGGTCGCAGAAGGCGGGATGCCTTGGCGGTTCGGCCCGGACGGGAGCGTGGCCGTGGCATCGCCGGCCAAGGAGGTGCGGCGCTTCGACATCGCCGGGTCGGGCGAAGAGCGGGAGTACCTGCTTGAAGAGGCCATCGTCTGCGATTTCGGCCTGGTGCGGGCGTGGAAAGGCGACCGGGAGGGCAATTTGGTGTTCCGCGCCAGCGCCCGCAACTTCAATCCCCTCTGCGCCATGGCCGGTCGGGTCACGATCGCCGAGGTCGAACGCCTGGTGGAGCCGGGCCGGATCGATCCGGACGACGTCCACACCCCGGGGATCTTCGTCCAGCGCATCGTCGAGGTGGGGCCGGATGCCGAGAAGCGCATCGAGCGGCGCACCACTCGGACTCACGTCGGGAGTGACTGATGGCGCTCACCCGGGAGCAGATGGCCGCCCGAGCCGCACTCGAGCTGCAGAACGGCACCTACGTCAACCTGGGCATCGGTCTGCCGACGTTGATTCCCGGTCAGCTCCCCTCCGGCGTGACGGTCCGGTTCCAGTCCGAAAACGGGATCCTCGGTGTCGGTCCGTACCCCATCGAAGGTGAGGAGGACCCCGATTTGATCAACGCCGGCAAGGAGACCGTGACGGTCCTGCCTGGCGCCTCATTCTTCGACTCGGCGCTGAGCTTCGGAATGATCCGGGGTGGTCACATCGACGCAGCCGTCCTGGGGGCGATGCAGGTTTCGGCGGCCGGCGATCTGGCCAACTGGATGATCCCCGGCCAGGTCGTCAAGGGCATGGGCGGTGCCATGGACTTGGTGCACGGCGCCCGGCGGGTCATTGCGCTCATGGAGCACACGACCAGGGAAGGCGGCCACAAGATCGTCGAGCAATGTTCACTGCCCTTGACCGGCAGAGCGGTCGTGCACCGGATCATTACTGACCTGGCCGTTATCGACGTCACACCCGACGGGCTGGCCCTGGCCGAGCTGGCCCCGGGGGTCACCACCGACGAGGTGGCCGCCAAGACCGAGCCCGCCTTGCGAATCCCTGCCGGCGCCGTACCACTGATGGTGGCGAGATGACCATCGACTCCACTTCAGCCGTCCTTGGTCGCCAGCCGCTCCAGGAGGGGGACCGCCTTGGCGAGAAGGGCGCGCTCCTCGACGGTGAACTCCTGCAACCGGGCAGCCAGGAACGCGTCGCGACGGGTGCGGGTCTCGGCCAACAGGGCCTCTCCGGCGGGGGAAACCGCCACCCGGGCCACCCGGCGATCTACGGCGTCCACCCGGCGCTCCAGCAGCCCTCCCTCCTCGAGACGAGCGGCGATGCGCGTCATGGACGGTGGGGCGATGCGCTCGATGGCGGCCAGCTCACCCAGCGATAACTCGCCATGGTTGGCAACGACCGACAGGGCGGAGAGCTGCGAGGCGGTGATCTCGCCAACCGCCTGCTGGCGCAAGCGACGAGACAGGCGCAGGACGACCAGCCGCAACTGGCTCCCTAGGGTGGGTGCGGTGGTCGCCGCCATTGGCGGAGTGTAGCGATATCCGGCCGGCCTCCACCCCCACCCCGGCTACCCAAGGCAGCCCGTTACCTGCCACCATGGAACTCGTGCCGATGCGCGAAGACTGCCGCCACTTCCAGAGCCGGACCTACGACACCGGCGAGGTGGCCCGGTTCTGCGTGCTCAACCTGGCGCCGGAAGCCCCGTGGCGTTGCCCGGACGACTGCCCCAAGTACGAGCGCGACATCATCGACGCCACCTTCACGGTCGGTTCGCTCGTTCCACCGCCGGTCGAGGACGAGCCCGACGAGCCGCCCGGGGACGTGGCCTCGATCCTGGACGAGGCCGACGCCATCGTGACCGCGGCCGGGCCTGAGATCGTGGCCGAAGTCGAAGCCGATCGGGCCAGCAAGCGTTGGTGGCAACGGCGGAAGCGGCGCGGCGACGGCGACAACGGCGGGATCCACCTGAGCAACCGCTGAATCCCGGCTCAGACGTCAGCGGCCCGCTGGCGACGCCGGCCCCCTGGCGACGCCGGCCCGCTGGCGACGCCGGCCCGCTGGCGACGCCGGCCGGGTGGCCTGGGCCAAGTCGGGCTCTACGAAGTCCGACCAGCCAAACCGGGTGCTGTTCCATTACTTGGGTGCGGTTAACCCACTTGGGTGCTTGTGACCCTCGATTCGAGGGTCACAAGCACCCAAGTACGCCAACCGCACCCAAAGTCGGCGAGGGCGGCCGGGGCGGCCGAGTCAGGCCCGGCGGCCGGCCCCGCCAGTCGTTTGGCTCAGGTCGGCCAGACGGAGACGGGGCACCGCCGGCGCACGGCCGGCTCAGGTCGGCCCGGCGGGCGGCCGGCGCCGGCCCGCCGGCAACGACTAAGCCGGGGCCGCGCCCAGACCGGCCTCGTCGCCGGCGCCGATGTCAAACGCCAGCCACATCGCCGCGTAGGAGCCGCCGAGGGCGAGGAGCTCGTCGTGGGTACCGTCCTCGATGACCCGGCCGGCGTCGAGCATCACGATCCGGTCCGCCCGTTGGGCCGTTTGCAGCCGGTGGGCGATGAGCACGGTGGTCCGCCCCTCGGCGATCACGCTCATGGCCCGGGCCACCCGGGCTTCAGTGGCCAGATCCAGGTTGGAAGTGGCCTCGTCGAGCAAGAGAAGGGCCGGCTTGACGAGCTCGGCGCGCGCCAGGGCCACCAGTTGCCGCTGGCCGGTGGACAACGACCGGCCTCGCTCAGTCACCCGGTGCAGGTACCCGCCGGCCAGTCCGGCGATCAGCTCGTGGGCCCCTACCGCCCGGGCCGCGGCCTCGACCTCGGCGTCGGGTGCGTCCGGGCGGCCGTAGGCGATGTTGTCGCGGATAGTCCCCGAAAAGAGGAAGGGCTCCTGCGGGACGTAGCCGAGCTGGTGGCGGTACGCGGCCAGGTCGATATGTTGGAGGTCGATCTCGTCGGCGCGGACCGAGCCCGCCGTCGGGTCGTAGAAGCGGATCAACAGTTTGACGATGGTGGACTTGCCGGCGCCGGTCTCACCGACGAGGGCTACCGTCTGGCCCGGTTGGATCTCCAGGTCCACGCCGCGCAGGGCCTCCTGGCCGGTCCGGGCCGCGGGATAGACGAAGTGCACATCAGCTAGGGACACCCGACCGGTGAGGTGACCGGGCGGCGTCGGATGCTCGGGAAGGGCAACGAGAGGGCGGATCGCCATCAGGGCGTTGATCTGGGCCATCGACGCCCCGGCCTGCTGGTAGGAGTCAAAGGTCTGCGACAACTGCTGGATGGGGTTGAAGAACAGGTCGAGGTACAGGAGGAAGCCGACGAGCTCTCCGGCGCTGAGCGAATGGCGAGCAATGAGGACGGAGCCGAAACCGAGCACCAGCACGGCCGCCATGTCGGCCAGGAACTCCACGAACGGGAAGTAGGTCGAAACCAGCCGCTGGGCCGTCAGTCTGGCGTCGAGGTAGCCAGAGGTGAGCCGGCGGAACTCGCTCTGGTTGCGGCCCTCGCGTACGAACGCCTGGGATTCGCGTACGCCGGAGAGGCTCTCCTGCATATTGGCGTTGACAATGGCGATGCGCTCACGGGCCCGCCCGTAGGCGCGAGCCGAGAGGCGCCGATAGACCACGGTCGCGGCCGTCAGCGGCACCAGGACCGACATGGTGGCCAAACCCAGCTTCCAGTTCCACGCCACCAGCGCGATCCCCACGCCGGCGATGGTGAACAGGGCCACGATGGCATTGATCAAACCGCTCTGCAGGAGGGTCGAAAGGGCGTCGACGTCGGTGGTCATGCGAGTCATGATCCGGCCACCCATCTCCCGCTCGTAGAAGTCCATCGAGAGCCGTTGGAGGTGGGACCAGATCCGGATCCGGAGGGCGAGCAGCAGCCGCTCGGCCGTCTTGCCGGTGACGAAGACCTCGCCCACCGTGACGAACAGGTCGAGGACGGTCACCACGAGGAAAATGCCGGATGCCACCCAGAGGGCGTTCCCGGATCCCTTGGCCACGCCGCCGTCCAAGCCCTGGCGGATCAGCCACGGACCGGCCAGGGTGGCGGCGGCATCGAGGATCACCAACGCCAGCCCGGCAGCGAGGTACGTCCGGTACGGGCGAACGAATCGGCGCAGGGAGAATGATTGGTCCTCCGCGCTCTCCGCCTCGACGTCGATGTCCGCCACGTCACGCACCGGCGGGAGGGCCGCCACCTTGGCCAGCAGATCGGGCGTCGGCGCCAACGCTCCCATCCACGAGCTGCGTCCGCTACTCCCACCGCCTCCACCGCGGGGGCCCAAGCCGCTTCCGAGCGCGGCGCGACCCGTCCTCGCTGGCAGCGGCCCGCCCATGTATCCCGGCTCGGCGTCCTCTTCCCGCCACAGCGCCGGAGTCACGCCGTCCACCAGCTCGTCTGGGTCATCATCGAGACTGACCGGGTCGTCGAGAGTGACCGGGTCGTCGATGCTGAGGGCCCCGACCCCTTCCGCGTCCTCGCCGGGGCCGGCGAGGAGCAGACGATAGGTACGGCACCGCTCGAACAGTTCGTGGTGGCGACCTTGGTCGATCACCCGCCCACCGTCGACGACCGCGATGCGGTCAGCCAGCCTCAAGGTGGAACGCCGGTGGGCAACCAGCAACGTGGTCCGCCCCTGCATGACCCGGCGCAGAGTGGCGTGGATCTCCTCCTCGACCCTGGCGTCGATGGCGCTGGTGGCGTCGTCGAGGATGAGGATGCGCGGGTCGGTCAGCAGGGCCCGAGCCAGGGCGATCCGCTGGCGCTGGCCCCCCGACAGCGTCAGGCCCCGCTCTCCTACCTCGGTGTCGTAGCCAGCGGGCAGCTGCATGATGAACTGGTGGGCTTCCGCGGCCCGAGCCGCAGCCTCCACCTCAGCGTCGGTGGCATCGGGCCGCCCGTACGCGATGTTGGCCCGCACTGTTTCGGAGAAGAGGAAGCTTTCCTCGAAGACCACGCCAATCTGGCGCCGCAGCGACGCCAAGGTGACGTCGCGAACGTCGCTCCCGTCGACGCGGACCGCACCACCCTGGGCGTCGTAGAAGCGCGGCAGCAACAGCGCCACGGTCGACTTGCCGGACCCCGACGACCCGACCAGGGCGACCGTCTCGCCGGCGGCGATGTGCAGGTCGAAGTGGTCCAGCACCGGCTGGCTGCTCAGGTAGCCGAAGCGCACATCCTCGAACGAGACCTCGCCGCGCACAGGAGGAAGGGGATCGGCATCCGGCCGTTCGGTGACGACGGGATTGGAGGCCAGCAGGTCGAGGACCCGCTCGGCTCCGGCCCGGGCCTGCTGTCCCACTATGAGCACGCCGGCCAGCATCCGGGCTGGGCTGGCCAGCTGCAGGAGGTAGGTCGAGAACGCCAGGAACGTCCCGATGGTGATGCGGTGATGGAGCGCCAACCATCCGCCGAGCGCCAGAACCGCGACCTGGCCGAACACCGGAATGGCTTGCAGGACCGGCTGATACCGAGCCTGCAGGCGCACGGACCGGAGCCGGGAGCCATACAGGGTCTGGGCCCGCTCGACCAGGCGTTGCAGCTCCCGCTCCTCTTGGCCGAACGCCTTGACCACCCGGACGCCCGTGACAGCCTCCTCCACCACGACGGCCACCTCACCCTCGCGCTGCTGGGCGTCCCAGCTGGCCGGGAAGGTGCGCTCTCGCATCCGGTACGCAGTCCAGACGAGGCTCGGCACCACCAGCAGCGAGACCACGGCCAGCAGGGGCGAGAACACGAACATGATCACCACGGAGGCGGCGATGAGGACCAGGTTGCCGGTCATGATCGGCAGGAAGGCCAGGAGGCCTTGCAGCAACCCCACATCGGAGTTGGCCCTCGACACCAACTGCCCGGTCTGCAACTCGTCGTGGCGGGCGAAATCCAGTCGCTGCAACTGGTCGTATATGGCGTTCCGCAAATCGAACTGGACGTCAAGGCTGACGCGGCCACCCACGAAACGACGGAGGTAGGCGGCGCCGAACGTAGCGACGGCCAGGACGGTCATCACGATCAGCCACGGCGCCAGGGCCGAGTTGTGATCGATGATCACCCGGTCGATGATCTCCCGCTCCACGGCGGGCACGGCCGCGGCGATCCCACTGCCGACCACGGCCGCGCCGAACGCGATGATCACGTTGCGCCGATGGGGACGCAGCCACGGGAGCAACCGGCGGATCCAACCCCGGGTCGGCTGCGGGTCCGGGAGGGCGGGGGGATTCATCTCTTCAGCAATGCTAAATGACTTTAGGGAAAAAGGGTGAGGTTGTCGTCGCCCTCGTCCACCGGCAGCCACGGCCGGGGCGCGGCCCGGGCCCCGGGCACTCCCCACACCAGGTGTTCCATGAACACCCAGGTCCGGCGGTGAATCGCCGAAGGACCATAGGCATGCAGCGCCATCTTGTGGCGCGGGCACGGATACCCCTTGTTGCTGTCGAACTCGTACGCCGGGTATTGGGAGGCTTCGGCCCGCATGATGCGGTCGCGGGTGACCTTGGCCAGGATCGACGCCGCCGCGATCGACAGGCACGTAGCGTCGCCCCTCACGATTCGGGTGGTGCAGCCGAGACCGACGAAGTCCCAGTTGCCGTCGACCAGGACCCAGTCGGGACTGACACCGAGCTGCTCGATGGCGCGCCGGGCCGCCAGCCGCTGGGCGTCCGCCATCCCGATCTGGTCGCACTCCTCCTGCGATGCGGCGCCCACCCCCCATGCCGCGCACCAACCGGCGACCCGGTCGAAAAGCCGTTCCCGTTCTGATTCCCGCAGCATCTTGGAGTCTCGCACGCCGTACACCCGCCGTCCCTTCGGAAGGACCGCGGCCCCGACCATGAGCGGCCCCGCCCACGACCCCCGCCCGACCTCATCGACGCCGACCACCACCTGCTGGCCCTCGTCCCACAAGGCCCGCTCCACCGCGAGGGTGGGAGCCCGGGTCACGACTGGGCCCCCAACGCGTAGCGGCTGAGGAGCATCTCGTCCCCCTCGAGCACGCCGGCGAGAGTGAGGCTGGCCGGCTCCGTCAGCGGCTGATCACCCAGCAGACCTCGATGTCCGGGACCGACCAGTCGGGCCGACGTGGTCAGGCACAACTCGTCGAGCAGGCCGGCGGTCACCAGAGTACGAAAGAGCGTGGGTCCACCCTCGCACAAAACCCGTTGGAGGCCCCGGGTGGACAGCTCGTCCAGGGCCAGCTGGAGGTCCACGAACTGATCGCCGCACACGACGAGCTCGGCGACGGCGGCTAGGTCGGTCCGGGCCTCTGCGGCTGCGGCGGTGGTTATCAGCAGCGGCTTCGCCTCGCCGCCGCCCCACAACTTGGCTTGCGGATCTAGGTCGGCCCGGTTGCTGACTACAGCCACCTTCGGGAGGGCTGCCTGATCACGCGCCCGCCGGCGCTCCTGCACGGTGGCGTCCAGCCGCACCGGGCCGTATTTTTCCTGGCGAACCGTCCCGGCCCCCACCAGGATGACGTCGGCCACGGCGCGCATCGCCATGAAGGCCTCCCGGTCGGCTGGACCGCCGAGCGGCGAGCTGCGCCCGCCGAGCTCGACCATCCCGTCAAGCGACGTCACGAAGTTGGCCCGGACGTGGCGAGCCGCGGGCAGGAGGTATTCGTCCTCCAACTCGGCGGCGCCGGTCAGTCCACCCGGCGTCGGGTACAGCCGTCGCATCACCCGATCCGGGCGATAGTGCCCGCTTCGCCCGGGTCGGGCTCGGTGGTCAGGAAGGCGTCGAGTATCTCAGCCGCGACCTGCTCGCTGGT